>Ga0209943_1000058_pt1 | contig 71234 bp, 70 predicted proteins | sample SalPonR1_B_D2_MG_FD_185698 | JGI IMG/M metagenome (GOLD analysis project Ga0209943, IMG submission 185698) | Salt pond soil microbial communities from South San Francisco under conditions of wetland restoration - Salt Pond MetaG R1_B_D2_MG... ... | reverse complement strand
CCGAGAGCGAGGCGAAAGAGCAGGGCATCGATTACGGCAAGGCCCGGTTCCCCTGGGCCGCCAGCGGGCGCTCACTGGCCATGGGGCGGGACGAGGGCTTCACCAAGCTGCTGTTCGACAAGTCGACCAACCGCCTGCTGGGCGCCGGCATCGTGGGCACCAACGCCGGCGACCTGATCTCGGAGACCGCGCTGGCCATCGAGATGGGCGCCGACGCCGCCGACATCGGTCTGACCATCCATCCCCACCCGACCCTGTCGGAGACCGTGGCCATGGCGGCCGAGGCCTGGGAGGGAACGCTGACGGACCTCTACCTGCCGCGCGGTAAGGACAACTAGGACGAAGTGACGACCGCTCGCTGGGGCCGGAACCGGCTCGCAAGCCAGTAGTCGACGCTCGCGTAGCGGCCCGCGCCGGTGAAGAACAACGCCAGCAGCATTACGAAGTAGGTTGCCGCCCACTCGATGCCGTTATTCGAGACGACCAGGCTGCCGGTCTCCGTGAGCCAGTCGTAGTTGCCGTGCTCGCGCAGCAGCTCTTTCGCCTTGTCCAGCCGCTGCATGGCGCCGTCGATGTTCTCTGCCGGAAACGGGCTCATCGGGTCGTGCACGGCCTGCCAGCCGTTCTTCCAGTGCACGCCGAAGGCGGCCACCAGCATGGTGACCATCAGCGGGATGGAGACCCAGCGCACGGCGAATCCGATCAGCAGCAGCACGGCGCCGCCCACCTCCGCACTCGTGGCCAGCCAGGCCATGAGCGTCGGGAAGGGCAGGCCGAGTCCCCAGTCCGGGTTGCCGAACCAGCTGATGATGTCGTCCATGCTCGCCAGCTTATTGGTGCCGGCCACCCAGAATACGGGCACCAGGTACAGGCGCAGCGCCAGCGGGCCGAGGAAGTCCACGGCCTTCGTGGCGTCCAGCAGGTCCTGCAGCCGGTTCAGGAATCCGATCATGAGTCTCTCCCCTGCGTGGTTCGGTTCAGTCGCGGCGGACACCGAGGACGATATCCAGGCGCCCCATCTCCTCGAGCGTGTCGCGGGCGCCGGCGACGACGGCCTCCGGTTGCGGATGGCCGATCTCCGCGGCGACGGTCTCGGCGAGTTCCCGGCCCGTGCGGCCGGCCTCGTTGTCCCGCGCCAGTTCGAACAGGCGCGCGGTGGCGGCGTTCAGCTCCAGAAATCCCATGCGGTCGTCGAGCCGGCGATAGACCACCAGCCAGGTCGGCTGCGCATCGGGCTCCTCCGGCCGGAACTCCGGGCTGATGCGGTGTACCGGGAACGCGTAGCCGCAGAGCCAGGCAAGCGGCGAGACGACGGGTACCCCGGCCAGCAGATCCGCCTCCCGATCCACGTCGGCGAGGTCCGGATCCTCCTCCTGGATGGACAGGGCCAGACCCACCCACTCGTAGTGGGCCAGCGCATGCAGGAAGGGAGGGTCGGAGGGCTCGTCGCGCTCGTGTTCGAGAAAATCGACGAACTCCCGGGGCATGTGCAGGAACAGGGGCGTGTGGGACTCGTGGCGGGCGATGAAGTCGCGCACCAGGGCGTCCCACTGCCCGCTGTCCAGGATGCGCTTCGTCACCCGGAAGGTGGCGGCGAGCAGCCCGGAGATATTGCCGAAGAAGAGATCGCGGTAGATCGCGAGGCGACGATCCTCGATGCCCGCCGGTGCCGGATTCGCCTTCGGGTCGCGGATGTGGGCCGCGAACTCGTATTGCTTGCGCTGGAACGACGGGCGCTCAGCCACGGGCGGCCTCCGCCTCGATGCCGGCCAGCGCCCCGGGTTCGTGCTGCAGCGTGCGCACCAGGCGCAGCTCTCCCAGCAGCTCGTCCAGGGGCGGAAAGTTGAAATCCCGCTCCAGCAGTGTCGGCAGCGGCCCCAGCCGCTCGTAGGTCCTGGCGAGCAGCTGCCAGACGGGGTCGCTGACCGCGGCGCCGTGGGTGTCCACGCGCAGGTCCTCGGCCTCGACGTAGTGGCCCGCCACATGCAGGTAGGCGACCCGCTCGTCCGGCATGGCCGCGAGGAAGTCCGCCGCGTCGTAGCCGTGATTGATGGCGTTCACCACGATGTTGTTCACGTCCAGCAGCAGGTCGCAATCGGCTTCCTCCAGCACGGCGCGCACGAACTCCGCCTCGGTGAGCGAGCGGTCGGGCGTGGCGTAGTAGGAGACGTTCTCCACGGCGATGCGCTGGCCCAGAATCTCCTGGGCGCGGCGAATGCGCCCGGCGACGTAGTGCACGGCTTCCTCGGTGAAGGGGATGGGCATCAGGTCGTAGAGGTGGCCGTCGTCGCCGCAATAACTCAGGTGCTCGGAGTAGAAGGTGATGCCGTGCTCGTTCATGAAGCGGCGGATGCGTCGCAGCAGCTCCTCGTCCAGGGGCGAGGGTGCGCCCAGCGACAGCGACAGGCCGTGCAGCGTCACGGGATAGCGTTCGGTGAATTCGCGGAAGCGCCGCCCCTGCCGGCCGCCGACGCCGATCCAGTTCTCCGGCGCCACTTCCAGGAAATCGATCTCCTCGGGCTGCGTCTCCCACAGCGATTGCATGAGGCCCCGTCTCAGGCCGAGGCCGGCGCCCGCAGGGATCTCGCGCTGCGCGCTGCCGTTCGGCGTTCCGCTTTCCCGCTGTACTCTCTCCGTCATCATCCTTTCCGTCTTCCTGTCGTCCGTGCCGGTTGCGTCGTGTGCCGGTTTACCGTGTACTTGTCCGTCGTCATCACAGAGGACCGGCCGCGCCGGCCGTATATTTCATCGCCGCGGGCGATCAGGTCAGCCGGCGCAGGCGCTCGAGATAGGCGCTCTCGTCCGGGGCCGTGCCGGCGCGCTGAGCCTCCCACAGCGCTTCCGCCAGGCACTCGATCATGCGGTGTTCGGCCTCGTGGGCGTCGCCGAGCCGCGCGGCCAGGCTCTCGAACACGCTCCGCACGCCGGCCGGCCGGTCGGTGGCCACCTGTTCGCGCAGGGCCATGTGCAGCCCCATGTGCAGGAACGGGTTGGCGGTGCCGTCCACACCGGTGTAATCCTGCCCGAGGCCCGATTCTGCCAGCGCGACGTGATACTCCGGGTGGGCGGCGACCACATCGGCGATCTGCGCCTCCAGCGGGCTCATCGGCCGGGACTCCCCGGCCTTGCGCCACGCGTCGGCGTACATGCGCCTGAGTTCGTCACGGTCCCGGCCGAACAGCATCAGGCCGCCTCCGGCGACTCGGTCTTGTGGCGGTACTCGCAGAGGTCGGCGATGACGCAGTTCGGGCAGTCCGGCTTGCGCGCCTTGCAGACGTAGCGCCCGTGCAGGATCAGCCAGTGATGGGCGTCTTTCAGGAACTCCTGCGGCGTCAGCCGGCTCAGCCGTTTCTCTACCTCCAGCGGCGTCTTGCCTTTGGCCAGCCCGGTACGATTGGCCACGCGGAAGATGTGGGTATCCACTGCGATCACGGGCTCGCCGAAAGCCGTATTCAGGATCACGTTCGCGGTCTTGCGGCCGACGCCGGGCAGGGCTTCCAGCGCCGCCCGGTCCCGGGGCACCTCGCCCCCGTGTTCCTCGAGCAGGATCCGGCAGGTCTCGATGATGTTCTTCGCCTTGCTGTTGTAGAGGCCGATGGTGCGGATGTAGCGGGACAGCCCGTCCACGCCCAGCGCGAGGATATCCGCCGGCGTATCGGCCACCGGGAAGAGTCTCCGGGTGGCCTTGTTCACGCCGACGTCGGTCGCCTGGGCCGAGAGTATGACGGCGACCAGGAGCTCGAAGGGCGTGGAATACTCGAGTTCGGTGGCGGGGTGGGGATTGGCGTCCCGCAGCCGCCCGTAGATGGCCGTGCGCTTATCCCGGTTCATTCGATGCCGTCTGCGGATCTCAGCGCCGACCCGGCGGGCTGTTGCCGGCGGCTGTCCAGGAGGTTCTTGCCGGCCACCAGAAGTGCGAGGGTCAGGAACGCGCCCGGCGGCAGTACGGCTAGCAGGAACCCGCCGCCCGTCGCAGCCTGGTCCGCCGGCGCCGCCGCTGTGCCGGTCAGCAGGTGCCAGTCGGCGAACAGGGTGCCGCGGCCGACCAGCTCGCGGATGCCGCCGACGACCACCAGCACCCAGGCGAAGCCGAGGCCCATCACCAGGCCGTCGGCGGCGGCGGGCAGCGGCGGCCGGCGTGACGCCACGGCCTCCGCCCGCGCGACGATGGCGCAGTTGGTCACGATCAGGGCGATGAAGATGCCGAGTGCCCGGTCCAGCGCCGGGAACCAGGCCTCGAAGATCATTTCGACGCAGGTCACCAGCGAGGCGATGATCAGCACGTAGACCGCGATGCGGATCTCGCGGGTGAGCGAGCGGCGCAGCAGCGAAACCAGCGCGTTGGTGGCGGTCATGACCAACACGGTGGCCAGCCCGAGACCGAGGCCGTGCACTGCGCCGGTGGTCACCGCGAGGAGGGGGCAGAGGCCGAGCAGCTGCACCAGCCCCGGGTTGTTGTCCCAGAGCCCGTTGCGCAGCCATGTGCCGCGGCCGTCGGCGGGCGCGGCGGCGGTCTCCCCGGTCGGGTTGCTTTCCTGGCCGACGGCGCTGGCGTCGGTCTGGCTCATCCGGCCTCCTCCTGCACGCGTTTCTCGAGATCTTCCCGGTGAGCGGCGAAGTATATCAAGGTGGATTTCACCGCCCGGACCACCGCGCGGGGGGTAATGGTGGCGCCGGTGAATTGCTCGAAACGGCCGCCGGAGCGGTGCAGCGCCCATTCCTCCGCGGGCGGATTGCCCAGGGACAGCCCTGCGAAGCGGCGGATCCAGTCGGAGCGGGAGGCTTCGATGCCGTCGCCGAGACCGGGCGTCTCGCGGTGCTCGAGCACCCGCACCGCGGTGAGGGTGCCGTCGGGACGCAGACCGATGAGGAGCCGGATGGGGCCGGAGTAACCGTCGGCCGAGACCTCGAATACCCAGGCGCTGGTGCTCCCGCCGTCCACTGCCCGGTAGATCAGGGCGGGTTGCCGCCCGGGCAGATCGTGCGGCGGCTCGAAGCGCAGCGGGTCGTCCAGGGTGATGCGGTCCCAGGCCACGCCCTCGAGCAGGGGCGCGAAGCGCTGCTGGCGCAGCGCAGCCCGGTTCTCCGCGATGCGCTCCCGCGTGAGTTCCCAGGTCAGCGAGACCGCGCCCGCGCAAACCGCGGCGAACACGGCCAGCACCAGGCCCGTGCGCGAGGGCGGCAGGCTGGCCGGCCGGTGGTTCACGTGGAGCGCCCGTGGCCCGCAATCCGCGGGCGGGTGTAGCGGTCGATGGCGGGGACGGCCATGTTCATGAGCAGCACGGCGAAAGCCACGCCGTCCGGGTAGCCGCCCCAGGTCCGGATCGCCCAGGTGATGAGGCCGATGCCGAAGCCGTACAGCAGCCGGCCGGCCGGGCTGGTGGCCGCCGAGACCGGATCGGTAGCGATGAAGAAGGCACAGAGCAGGGTGGCGCCGCTGAACAGGTGGAAGCCGGGGGTGGGAACCAGGCCGGGCTGCAGGATCGAGGCGATGGTTGCGGGCACCAGCACGCCGGCGAGCACCGCCACCGGGATGTGCCAGCGGATGATCCCCCGGTACAGCAGCCAGAATCCGCCGAGCGCGATGAAGTTGTCGATCCACTCCCAGCCGCGGCCGCCGAAGTCACCGAACAGGGGATTGGTGCGTATCTCGGCAAAGATACGCATCTCCCTCAGACCCTCGCGCACCGAGTCCAGCGGCGTTGCCCGGGTGATCGCGTCCAGCGTGACGCCCTCCGGCAGGCGGCCCGCCAGCACGTAGCCCAGGGATTCGAGCAGCGACAGGCCCTCGTAGTCCAGGTCGCCCATGCGGGGCGGCAGCCAGGCGGTCATGGCAACGGGGAACGACAGCAGCACGGCCACGTAGCCGGCCATCGCCGGGTTGAAGACGTTGTAGCCCAGGCCGCCGTACAGATGCTTGGCGAACACCATCGCGAATATCGAGCCGGTGGCCGTGACCCACCAGGGCGTGAGCGGCGGCAGCGCGAAGGCCAGCAGCACCGCCGTCACCACCGCGCTGTAGTCTTCCAGCGCCGGGGCCACAGGCATGCCGCGGATGCGCAGAATCAGCGCCTCGCTGCCCAGGCAGAAGACCGCTGCGACCAGCACGTTGAACAGCAGGCCGGGGCCGAAGAACCAGACGTAGACCGCGGCCGCGGGCGCGAGCGCGTACAGGACCTGGCGCATCACCTCGCCCACGCCGGTCTTCGGGCGGAGCAGCGGCAGGTGGACGGTGCGGAAACGCACCGGCTCAGTCCTCGTCGCCGCGGCCGCGGCGACGGCGTTCGAGGATCTCCCGTATCGCCTCGGCGCCGGCCTGGCGTCGGACGTCTTCCTGGCGTTCCCTGGCGGCCTGCTCGCGCCGGGAGAGCCGCCGTTCCCGCGCCTCGAAGCGGTGCCGGGCCCGCTCGGCCTTGCGGCGCTCGTGAGCCTTGAGCCGCAGCGCCGCCTTGGCGCGACGGAAACTCCGGGTGAGGGGGATGTGGCTCGGGCACACCAGGTCGCAGCAACCGCATTCGATGCAGTCGTCGAGTCCGAACAGGGCGAGGGCCTCCTCGTCGACGGGGCCGGCGTGACGGTGAAGCTGCTGGGGTTGCAGCCGCACCGGGCAGACCCGCGCGCACTCGCCGCAGCGTATGCAGGGGCGCTCCGGTTCGCCGGATACGGCAGGCGGCTCGCGGGTGAACAGCAGGCAGTTCGTCGCGCCGACCACCGGGAAGTCGTCGTGTGGCAGCGAGACGCCGGTCATCGGACCGCCCATGATCAGGCAGGCGGCCCGCTCCGTGTAGCCGCCGGCGGCGCGCGCCAGGTCGGCCATCGGCGTTCCCAGCCGCACCCGGTAGTTGCCCGGCTCGGCGATGCCGTCGCCGGTGACGGTGACCACGCGGCTGACGAGGGGTTCGCCGCTGGCGGCGAGGCGGGCCACGGCCTCCGCGGTGCCCACGTTGTGCACCAGGTAGCCGACGTCGGCGGGTAGGCCGCCGCTCGGCACCTCCCGGCCGGTCAGCAGCCTGACCAGCTGATCCTCGCCGCCGGAGGGATAGACCGTGGGCAGCTGGACCAGCCGGATGCCCTCCGGCGCCTCTGCGACGGCGGCCTTCATAGCCTGCCAGGCCTCGGGCTTGTCGCTCTCGATGGCCACGAGGCATTCGCGGATACCGAGTATGGTCAGCATCAGGCGGGCGCCCGAGACGATGTCGGCGGCCTGTTCGCGCATCAGCCGGTCGTCGCAGCTGATGCAGGGCTCGCATTCGGCGCCGTTCAGTATCAGCGCCTCCAGACCCTGTCCCAGCCCTTCGGCGAGCTTTGGCGCGGTCGGATAAGCCGCACCCCCCAGCCCGAGGATGCCGGCGTCCTCGACGGCACCGGCCAGCGCGGCCGGGTCGCGGGTGATGGAGTCCGGCAGGGGCCGGCAGTCCTCGTGCAGGCGGTCGTCGCCGTCCGTATCGATCAGGATGCAGGGCACGGCGCCGCCGTCCCGCGCCGGCGCCGGCCGGTCCTCGATGGCGGCCACGGTCCCGGACGAGGCCGCATGCACGTTGGCGCTGACCGGCGGTCGGCCTTCGGCGATGCGCTGGCCCCGCGTCACCCGGTCTCCCGCTGCGACCAGCGGCCGGGCGGCAGCACCGGCCTTGCGGCCGAGCGGCATGATCAGCCGCGGGGCCACGGCCACCTCCCGGATGGGCGCGCCGGTGGAGTGCGTTTTCTGCGCCGGCAGGCGGAGCCCACCGTGCAGGCGCGACAGACCCTCCGTCGGCGCGGTCATGATTCCGCGCCCGGCACCGGGCGCACGGGCACCAGGTCGATGCAGTCCACCGGACAGGGATCCAGGCACAGCTCGCAACCGGTGCACTCGCGCTCGATCACGGTATGCAGGTACTGGGGCGCGCCGACGATGGCATCCACCGGGCAGGCCGGCAGACAGCGAGCGCAGCCGATGCACTCGGCCTCGCGGATGACCGCCACCTGCGGTCCCGGCTCGGTGCCGCAGGCCGGGTCCAGGGGCAGCGCCTCCCGGCCCAGCAGCTCCGCGAGCGCACGGATGGTCTGCTCGCCCCCCGGCGGGCACTGGTTGATCCCGGCGCTGCCGTCCGCGATCGCCCGCGCGTAGGGCCGGCAGCCGGGATAGCCGCACTGGGCGCACTGGGTCTGGGGCAGCAGCGCGTCGATGCGCTCGGTCAGCGGTTCCTCGTCCGCGGGCAGGCGCCGCGCCGCCCAGGCCAGGCCGAAACCGGCGGCGAAGGCCGGCACTGCGAGCGTGAGGACTGCGCCGAGCATGCGTCAGAGCCCCGCGAAACCGGAGAAGCCCATGAAGGCCAGGGACATGATGCCCGCGGTGACAAGGCCGATGGCCGCGCCGCGGAAGGCGGCGGGCACCGGCGCCGTCGCCAGGCGCGCGCGGATCTCCGCGAACAGCACCAGCACCAGGGCGAAACCGGCCGCGGCGCCGAGGCCGTAGGCGACGGACTGGGCGAAACTCTCCGCCTGGCGGGTGTTCAGGAGGGCTACGCCCAGCACCGCGCAGTTGGTGGTGATCAGCGGCAGATAGATGCCGAGCACCCGGTGCAGCAGCGGGCTCAGGCGCCGCACCATGATCTCGGTGAACTGCACCATGCAGGCGATTACCAGGATGAAGGCCAGGGTGCGCAGGTATTCGAGGCCGAAGGGCACCAGTATCCAGGTCTCGGCCAGATAGCTGACCGCCGACGACAGCGTGAGCACGAAACCGGTGGCAAGCGCCATGCCGGCGGCGGGCTCCACCCGCGTGGAGACGCCCATGAACGGGCACAGGCCGAGGAACTTCACCAGAACGAAGTTGTTGACCAGTACCGTGGCGACGATGATCAGGAAAAGATCGGTCATGTCCGGGACCCCGCGTGTCCCGCTATTGTAGAGGCTCGCGCCGGCGCCTTCAGGCGGCCGCCGCTACTTGACGCGCATGCCGGGCTCGGCGCCCTCGTCCGGCCAGAGCAGGAAGATGTCCTCGCCCCCCGGCCCGGCGGCCAGCACCATGCCCTCGGAAGTGCCGAAGCGCATCTTGCGCGGCTTCAGGTTGGCGACCAGCACGGTCAGTCGCCCTTCCAGCGCCGCGGCGTCGTAGGCCGACTTGATGCCCGCGAACACGGTCTTCTCGCCGCCGCCGGTGTCCAGCGTCAGGCGCAGCAGCTTGTCGGCGCCCTCCACGTGTTCGGCCTTGAGAATCCGGGCCACGCGCAGGTCCACCTTCATGAAGTCGTCGATGGTGATCTCGTCCGCCGCGGACGCGGAGGCCTCCGGCCTCGCCGCGCCGCTGCTGCCGCTATCTCCGCTGCTGCCGCGATCTCCGCCGCTGCGGACATTGCCGCCAGTGCTGCTATGGCCGCCGTTGCCGTCTTGCCGGGAGTCGTCGATCATGGCGTCCACCTGTCTGGGATCGATGCGTGTGATCAGGGGTTCGTAGCGTTCGATGGCCGTGCCGAGCAGCGGCCGGACCGCGTCGTCCCACGACCAGTCGTCCTCGCGGAACTGTTCCGCGGCCCGGGCCGCCAGATGCGGCAGCACCGGCTGGAGCCAGACCATCAGCATGCGGAACAGGTTCAGGCCCTGGGTGCAGATGCTCCGGACCTCGGGCAGCCGCTCGGCGTCCCTGGCCAGTATCCAGGGTTTGTGGGTGTCGATGTACTGATTCGCCCGGTCCGCCAGCGCCATGATCTCGCGCATGGCATGGCCGAACTCGCGGGCCTCGTAGCGGGCCGCAATCTCCCCGGCGCGGGCGGCGAACTCGGCGTAGAGGGCCGGGTCCGGCAGCTCGGCGGCCAGCTCGCCGTCGAAGTGCTTGGTGACGAAGCCCGAGCAGCGGCTGGCGATGTTGACCAGCTTGCCCACCAGGTCGGAGTTCACCCGGGCCACGAAATCTTCCAGGCTGAGGTCGATGTCGTCGGTGCCCGGGCCGAGTTTCGCCGCGTAGTAGTAGCGCAGGTACTCCGGCGCCAGGTGGGCGAGATAGGTGCGGGCGTTCACGAAAGTGCCCCGGGACTTCGACATCTTCTCGCCGTTGACGGTGAGGAAGCCGTGGGCGAACACGCCGTCCGGCGTGCGGTAGCCGGAGCCGTGCAGGACCGCGGGCCAGAACAGCGCGTGGAAATAGACGATGTCCTTGCCGATGAAGTGATAGAGCTCGCCGTCGGCATCCGGGCCCCACCAGGCGTCGAAGTCGAGCCCCTCCCGGTCGGCCAGGTTGCGGAAGCTCGCCATGTAGCCCACCGGCGCGTCCAGCCAGACGTAGAAGTACTTGTCCTCGGTGCCCGGGATGCGGAAGCCGAAATAGGGCGCGTCGCGGGAGATGTCCCAGTCCTGCAGGCCCTTGTCGAACCACTCCTCCAGCTTGCGTACCACGCCGGTGTCCAGCTGCGAGGCGGCCATCCAGCGGCGCAGGAAGTCCTCGAAGCGCGAGAGGCGGAAGAAGTAATGCTCGCTGTCGCGGTAGACCGGTGCGGTGTTCGAGAGGATCGAGACGGGGTTCTTGAGGTCCCGGGGGGTGTAGGTGCTGCCGCAGGCCTCGCAGTTGTCTCCGTGCTGGTCGGGCGTGCCGCAAACCGGGCAGTCGCCGCGCACGAAGCGGTCCGGGAGGAACATGCCCTCCTTCTCGTCGTAGGCCTGGTTGACCACCTCGGTGTAGATGCAGCCGGCTTCCTGCAGCCGCTCGTACATGGCGGTGACGATGGCCTCGTTCTCGGGCGTGTGGGTCGAGTAGTAGTTGTCGAACTCGATCTGGAAGTCGCCGAAATCCCGCTCGTGCTCGGCCGTCATGCGCTCCACCAGCGTCTCGGGACTGATGCCGTCCCGGCGGGCGCGGATCATCGTGGGCGTGCCGTGGGCGTCGGTGGCGCAGACGTAACGGCAATCGTGCCCGCGGGACTTCTGGAAGCGCACCCAGATGTCGGTCTGCAGGTATTCCACCAGATGGCCCAGGTGGATGGAGCCGTTGGCGTAGGGCAGGGCGCTGGTGACGAGTATCTTGCGGCGTTGTTCGGCCATTTCGGAGTGTCTTTTTCGGGCAGGCGGGGATTATGCCAGAGGCGCCGCGGCGGGCGGGCGGCGGGTCGGGCCGGATCGGCTCAGTTCTCGTCCTTCATCGGCTCGAACTTCGACTTGCTGATGGCCTTCTGGTAGGCCTCCTTGCCGCTGATGAAGCGCCGTTCGTACAGTTCGCGCAGGGCGGTGTCCATGGTCTTCATGCCCATGGCCCCGCCGCTTTGCATGGCGTTCTCGAGCTGATCGATCTTGCCCTGGCGGATGAGGTTGCTGATGGCGGGCGTATTGACCATGATCTCGAGCGCCGCCACCCGGCCGGGCTTGCCCTTGGTGGGCACGAGCTGCTGGGAGATCACGCCCCGCAGCGAGGTCGAGAGCATCGTGCGGATATGCGACTGCTTGTCGTGGGGGAAGGCGTTGATCATGCGGTCGATGGTCTGGGCGGCACCGTTGGTGTGCAGCGTGCCCATGACCAGGATGCCCATCTCCGCGGCCGTCACCGCGATGCTGATGGTCTCGAGATCGCGCAGTTCGCCCACCAGGATAACGTCGGGGTCCTCGCGCAGGGCCGAGTGCAGGGCATCGGCGAACGACGGGCTGTGCACCCCCACTTCGCGCTGGCTGATCAGGCAGCCCTTGCGCTGGTGCACGAACTCGATGGGGTCCTCGATGGTGAGGATATGGCCCTTCAGGCGCAGGTTGATCGCGTCGATCATCGCGGCCAGGGTGGTGGACTTGCCCGAGCCGGTCTTGCCCGTCACGAGGATCATGCCCTGGGTCTGGCGGCAGAGGTTCTTCACCACGTCGGGCATGGCGAGATCGTCCAGCGTCTTCGCCTCGGTGGGAATGGCGCGCAATACGGCGCCGATGCCGTTGAGGTGGCGGAAGGCATTGACCCGGAAGCGGGCCAGCCCGGGGACCTCGTAGGCGAAATCCACCGCATCCTCGGCCTCGAAATGCTTCTGGGCGACGCCGCTCATGATCTGGTAGAGCGCCTCCTGCACGTGAGCGGGGTCCAGCCGCTCGTCCCGAAGCTCGTTGAGGTTGCCGTAGACGCGCACGCGCGGCGGGTCCATGGCGAGGAAGTGCAGGTCCGAGCCGTCCCGCTCCAGCGCCTCCCGCAGATAGGGATCGATCAGGTTCGTGCTGGCGGTCTCCGTGCTCATCGGCTGCTCACGAGGTTGCGATATCCAGCTTCGGCAGCACGTCCGTGTTGGTCACGAATCGCTGGAAGCGCTTCTTGTCGTGGGCGAAACGGAATGCGTCATCCGGGTCGATCACCTTGGCCTCGATGGCCTCCAGCAGCGCCTGATCCATGGTCTGCATGCCGAGATCGCGGCCGGTCTGCAGCTGGGCCGGGATCTGGTGGGTCTGGTCGCTCATGACGAGGTTGGAGATGGCCTTGGTGTTGATCAGTATCTCCAGCACGGCCTTGCGTCCGCGCCCGTCCGGCGTCTTCACCAGCACCTGGGTCACCACGGCGTTCAGGCTCTGTGCCAGGAAGCTCTTGGTCTGCTCCCGCAGTTCTCCGGGCAGCGCGTCGATCATGCGGTCGATCGTCTTCACCGCGCCCGTGGTGTGCAGCGTGCCGAGCACGAGATGGCCGGTCTCGGCCGCCGTCATGGCCATGCTGATGGTCTCGGCGTCTCTCAGCTCGCCCACCAGGATCACGTCCGGGTCCTCGCGCATGGCGGAGCGCACGCCGTCGGCGAAGCTGGTCAGGTGAGTGCCCAGCTCCCGCTGGATGACCTGGCAGTTCTTGCTCGGGTGCACGAACTCGATGGGGTCTTCCAGGCTGATGATGTTCAGGTTCCGGTGCCGGTTCAGGTGGTCGATCATGGAGGCCAGCGTGGTCGACTTGCCCGTGCCGGTGGAGCCGGTCACCAGCACCATGCCCTGGTGATAGTCGCAGAACTTCTCGATCACCGGCGGCAGGTCCAGCGACTCCATCGTGGGGATGTCGGTGGGGATGTGGCGGAAGGTGGCGCCGATGCCCGTGTCCTTGCGGAACAGGTTGACACGGAAGCGCCCGCCGTCCTCGCTCACGTAGGAGAAGTCGAGGTCGTGGCCGCTCTCGAACTTGTCCTGCTGGGACTTGGTCAGGATCTCGGCCACGTAGGTGTCGAGTTCGGTGTCCGAGAGTTCCCGGAACTTGATCGGCATGAGATCGCCGTGCATGCGCAGCATCGGCGGCACGCCCACCGCCAGATGGACGTCGGAGCAGCCCTGGGCCAGGCCGAGTTTCAGGAATGCGTCTATGCGTGCCATGTCTGCGCCTGCTCGTAAGTACGCGGGGCCGGTCGCCCCGCGCAGCCCTATGCTAGGGCCTAATGGCAAAGATGGCCAGCGCCCGATGGCAACGGTGGCCAGGCCCGGGCGGCACGGATGACCAGTGCGGCGCCGGCGTCAGAGCCGGATGGCTTCGAGCTCGTCTTTCAGCTCCGCCATGGTGGGATGGCGCTTGTTCTTGTCCACGGACATGGTGCGGTTGACCAGCGCCGCCAGGTCGTCGGGGATCTTCGGGTTGACCTCCTGGCACTTGCGGGCCTTGCCCTGGACGTGCTGGTACATCACCGACATGTGGTCGCCCCGGGTGTAGGGCGGCGTGCCGGTCAGCATCTCGTAGATCATGACGCCCAGGCTGTAGATGTCCGCCTTCTCGTCCACCCGCTTGCCGAGGATCTGCTCCGGTGCCATGTATTTGGGCGAGCCGATCACATAGCCGGTTTTCGTGAGCTGGGTGTCTCCCGCGGTGGCCGCCGCCGCCACGCCGAAGTCCACGATCTTCAGGATGCCCTCCTCGTTGATGAGGATGTTGGCGGGCTTCAGGTCGCGGTGGATGACGCCGGCCTCGTGGGCCACCATCATGCCCGTCGCGATGTCCTTGGCGAATTTCAGCGCCTTCGCGAACGGCATCGGCTTCTGCGCCGCGATCTCGGCCCCGAGCGTGTGCGACGGGAAATACTCCATGGAAATGGCGTAGAGGCCCTGCACACTCAGGAAGTCGTAGATGCGGATGACGTTCGGATGGGTGATCTTGCGCGAGAACCTGAGCTCGTGGACGAAGCGCTTCATCATCTCCTCGTCCGAGGAGACGTTCGGGTTCAGGAACTTCAGGATCAGCCGCTCGTCGACGACATTGTCCTGCATCAGCAGCACCGTGCCGAAGGCGCCCTTGCCGATCTTCTCGACGAAGATATAGCGGTCGTCGATCACGTCGCCGGGCTCCAGCGTGGAAATGTCCAGCGGCTGCTTGCCGCCGACGTCCTCGATGATGCTCTGGATGTCCTCGTTCTCGATCAGCAGCGTCTTCGCCGGTTCGGCGGCGAGCTTCTCCGCCTTCACGTTCTGGTAGCGCACGTCCGAGGAGAAGCGGGCCTCGAGTTCCTTGATGGCCTTGTCTGCCGTGTTGACGATGACCGAATCGTCCAGCTGCTTCATCTTCTCCAGGTAATTGCGGATGGGCTCCGCCTTTGACTCGTCCGCGAGGTGGGCAATCGCCTTGATGGCCTCCACCCGGATCTCGCGCTCCTGGCGGTTCAGCATGGGCAGCAGCTTCTCGATCACCGTGGCATTGCCGATCTTCGACAGCGCGCGCACCACCGAGGCGTCCGACTTGGGGTGCTGGCCCAGCATCTTGGTGAGCGCCGGCAGCGCCTTCGTGCTGCCGATGCCGGCCAGTGCGTCCACGGCGCGCTCGCGCACCCACCAGTCCGCGTCCTTCGTGGCCTCGATCAGATGCTTGACGGCGCTGTCGTCCTTGGTGGCGTTCAGAATCTCGATGGCGGCGCGGCGGATCTCCTGGTCCTCGTCCCGGATCAGCGCCAGCGCCGCGTTCATCACCTTTGGCCCGCCGATCTTGGCCAGCGCGTCGGTGGCCCGCGCGCGCACCCACCAGTCGTCGTCCTGCAGCGCCTGCAGCAGGTCCTTCACCGAGTCCGTGGTGCCGATCTCGTTCAGCACCTCCACCGCCGCGCGGCGGGGATACTCCGACTCGTCCTTCAGCGCCGGGATGAGGTGGCGCACGGTGGAGGGATCGTTGATGCGGATCAGCAGGTCGACGGCCTTCGTCTGCACGTCGTAGTCCGGGTCCTGCAGCAGGGTGGCGATCAGTTCGACGTTCTGTGCGCCGTCCATGCGGGCCAGCGCGGTCAGAGCCGCCTGCCGGATCATCTTGTTGTTGCTCTTCAGCTGCCTCTCCAGCGCGGCGGCAACGTCGGGCCGGTCGAACCTGCCCAGGATGTTGATGAGATGCATGCGGACGAAGGGGTCCTTGCCTTCGAGCCGGGCAATGAGTTCCGGCACCATGTCGGCGTCCACGACGTCGTCGATGATCTTGAAGATCGCCGCCTTGTCGTTGTGCTCGAGTTCGTACGACTTGGTCAGCAGGTCGCGCACGTTCAGCTTGCGCTTGTGCACGTTCAGGATCTCGATCACGGCCGATTTGGAGACCTCCTCGTCGTCCAGCAGGGCGATGAGGTCGTTTGGGTTCAGGTTGCGGGTGCTGGAAAGCGCCCAGGCCGTGCCGGAGACGACCCGCTGGTTGCCGTCGGAGAGGCCTTCGACGAAATGCTTGAGGCTCTTCGGGCTGGCCAGCTCGGCGAGCACCTCGACGAACAGAATGGTCTGCTGCTTGGTGCTGTTGGCCAGCGCGTCGATCACGCGGGGCACGGCCGAGGGGCCCATGGTCTTCAGCTTGCTGGCCGCCTTCTGGGCGCCCGGCGAATTCGTATCGCCCGCGCCGACGATATCGGCGATGAGACGATCGGTTTTGAATCCGCTGAGTAGAGCCATCCTGCCTCGCTGTCACCCTCGGGCTGCCCGGCGTGCGCCGGCTGCAGATCCCGCGCCGAAAAGGTCCCGTCAGCAGCGCTGCCGCTCGCCGTCGGCGGGCGGGCGATCCGCGCACTCGGGATTGCGGGATGTCGACATTCCGGGTCGTCCCCTCTGGTAGCCGGATTATGCCACAAGCCCGCCTGCAAGCAGCGATTTCCGGTCTCGATCGTGACGTCGGTCACGCCTCCGGAGGGCATGCGCCCGCCGGGGGGCGCCGCCGCCCGGGCCCGCCCGGCGACGAATTCTCCGTTACAATGACGGGCTTCGTGATAGACCCGCAAGAGAGGCAAGAGCCGTGACCGCAGACAAAGATCCGGAAATCGCCGCCGCCGTCGAAGCCGTCCGACTCCCCGTCGTCGAGATGCCCCTGGCCCGGCTGGGCAGTGTCGACCGCGCCGTCAGGGACGGCGCTACGGCGCGCGTCCGGGTGACGCTGAGACTGCCGGTGGAAGGCATCCGCAGCTCCCTCACCCGGGCCCTCGAGGCCGGGGTGGCAGCGCTCGAGGGAATCGACCGGGTCGAGATCGAGATGACGGCGAAGATCCGGGCCCAGTCGGTGCAGCACAACCTGAAGCCGCTGCCGGGGGTTGCCAATATCATCGCCGTTGCCTCGGGCAAGGGGGGAGTGGGCAAGTCCACCACCGCCGTCAATATCGCCCTGGCCCTGGCTGCGGCCGGAGCGCGTGTCGGCATCCTCGACGCCGACATCTACGGTCCGAGCATCCCGCTGATGCTCGGCCTCGAAGGCGAGAACCCGGTTACCGAGGACGGCAAGAACATGGAGCCGCTGGAGGCGCACGGGTTGCAGGCCATGTCCATCGGTTTCCTGGTGGACGCCTCCCAGCCCACGGTCTGGCGCGGCCCGATCGTGACCCAGGCGCTGACCCAGCTTCTCAACCAGACCCGCTGGCGCGATCTGGACTACCTGATCGTGGATATGCCGCCCGGCACGGGGGACATCCAGCTCACCCTGGCGCAGCAGGTGCCGGTGGCGGGCGCCATTGTGGTCACCACGCCCCAGGACATCGCGCTGGCCGATGCCCGCAAGGGCCTGGAGATGTTCCGCAAGGTCTCCGTCAATGTGCTCGGCATCGTCGAGAACATGAGTACGCATATCTGCAGCCACTGCGGGCACGAGGAACGGATTTTCGGAGCGGAGGGCGGGCGCCGGCTCGCAGCCGAGACCGGCACCGAACTGCTGGGCGAGCTGCCCCTCGATGCGAGCATCCGCCAGAACGCCGACGGCGGCATGCCCTCGGTGGCGGCCGATCCCGATGGTTCGATCGCGGAAGCGTATCGGGGGGTGGCGCTGCGGGCGGCCGCGACGCTTGCCGCGGCCGGCCGGGACTACAGCCGTGCCTTCCCCAAGATCGTCGTGGAGGATTCCTGAGCGATGAGCATCAAGTCCGACCGCTGGATCCGGCGCATGGCCGCAGAGCACGGCATGATCGAGCCCTTCGAGTCCGGACAGGTGCGCGCGACGGGAGACCGGCCGATGGTTTCCTACGGCACGTCGAGCTACGGCTACGACGTGCGCTGCTCACGGGACTTCAAGATATTCACCAATATCAACTCGGCGATCGTCGATCCCAAGGCCTTCGACGAGAACAGCTTCGTCGACGTGAGTTCGGACGTCTGCATCATCCCGCCGAATTCCTTTGCGCTGGCGAGCACGGTCGAGTACTTCCGCATTCCGCGCACGGTACTGACTATCTGCCTCGGCAAATCCACCTACGCGCGCTGCGGGATCATCGTGAACGTGACGCCGCTGGAGCCCGAGTGGGAGGGCCATGTCACGCTCGAGTTCAGCAACACCACGCCGCTGCCGGCCAAGATCTATGCGGGTGAGGGCGTGGCGCAGATGCTGTTCTTCGAGTCGGATGAACCCTGCGAGGTCTCTTACAAGGACCGCCAGGGCAAGTATCAGGGGCAACGGGGAGTGACGCTGCCTCGCGCGTGATCCGCCGCCCGGGGATCGGACGGCACTTCCGGTCGGTAGTTCTTCAGCCGGGCCGTGACCTGCTTCTTGTCGCCATTGAACTGCTCGATCATCACCGGCATCCAGTCCAGCTTGGGGGCATAGTGGAGCAGTACGCTGCGGCTCGAGCCCACCCGCTGGCGACGGAACGCGACGGTGTGGTAGCTGCCGGCAGGTGAGTCCACCACCCGCGTGCCTTCCGGCCGGTATTCGATGTTCCGGTACTCGTTGCGCTCGATGGTCGTGTAGGGCCCGAGATCGGCCGTGGCGGTGGCGAGTTCGTGGCGAACCACCATCTGCTCGGTGGCCCGGTCGAGGGTGCCGGGCCGAAGCTCCAGGGTGGCTTCGCGGCCCTTGTAGGTGGCCACCGCCGTGCCTTCCTCCGGGCGGAAGCGTACCGTGCTGGAATCGTCGCCGGCGTCCTCGTGGTAATACAGCGGCTGGAAGCCGTCCTCGTCATAGCGGAAGCGGCTGCACTCGACCTCCTCACCGGCCACCAGGTTCGCGAGACCGCGCGGATCGCTGGTATTCCTGAAAATGTAGACGCCCGGTTCCTCCCCCGGCGCCAGCTGCATGATCACGTCGCCGCCGAGGCCGAGCACCGTTGCCTTCGCCTCGTACACTGCAACGAATGGCCGCAGTCCGGGCGGTGCCGCCTCCGCTTCCTCCGCCGTCCCCGGCGTCTGTGCAGGTTCGCCGTGTGCCGGCGCGCCGGCGACGGCTGCGGCGAGAATGACGAGCAACAATCGGGTGATGGGGGTCATGGCGGCGATTCGGTCCTCGGTATCGACGATCAGGAGTTTACGATGACGGGTCTACGATTACGGGTTCGTGCAGCGCACGCCCGTCCAGCCGGGGGACGCCATCCGCCAGCCGCAGCCTGCCGCTGGCGAACCAGCCGGCGGCCCGTGGATAGATGATGTGCTCGGCGGCCTGAACGCGGGCTGAAAGCGCCGCTTCGTCATCGCCGGGCAGCACCGGTACACGGGCCTGTATGACAGCGGGGCCGCCGTCGAGTTCGTCGCTGACGAAATGCACCGTGCAGCCGTGCACCGGATCACCGGCCGCGAGAACCCGCCGATGGGTGTGCAGTCCCCGGTAGGCGGGCAGTAGTGACGGATGCACGTTCAGCATCCGGCCGGCGAACTCCTGCACGAAGGCGTCGCCCAGGATGCGCATGAAGCCGGCCAGCAGCACGAGGTGGGGGTCGTGGCGGCGGATCTCGGCCGCCAGCGCCGCGTCGTAGGCCTGCCGGTCCGGGACGCCCGCCGCCGGCACGGCGGCCGCCGGGATGCCGGCCCGCTGCGCGCGGACGAGCCCCGGCGCGTCTGCGCGGCTGGCGACGACCGCGGCGAGGCCGAGCGGCAGGTCTCCCGTTGCGGCGGCGTCGATGAATGCCTGCAGGTTGGTGCCTTCGCCGGAGATCAGCACCACGGCCCGGACGGCGCTCTCGCCCTCCGCGCTCAAGAGATGATCGCGCCGCCGTCGCCGGCGGCGATCTCGCCGATGGCCCAGGCCTGCTCCCCATGCTCCGCCAGCAGGGCCAGCGCCTCGTCGGCGCATTCCCGCGGCAGGACGGCCGCCATGCCGATGCCGCAGTTGAAGGTGCGGAGCATCTCCGCCGGGGCGATGTTGCCCGCCTCGGCCAGCCAGTCGAAGACCGGCGGGGCCGTCCAGGCGGCGCGCTCGAGGCGGGCCTCGGTGCCCGGCGGGAGCACGCGCGGCAGATTCTCCGGCAGGCCGCCGCCGGTCACGTGGACCAGGCCGTGCACGGGCAGGGCGCGGAGCAGCGCCAGCAGCGGCTTGACGTAGATGCGGGTGGGGGCGAGCAGCGCCTCGCCCAGCGGCTGCCCGTCCACGGACACCTCGTCCCCGCTGCCGACCGCGGTGCCGCCGGTCTCCAGGATGCGGCGGATGAGCGAGTAACCGTTGGAGTGGGGTCCGGAAGAGGCGATGCCGAGCACCGCGTCGCCCCGAGCGATGCGGCTGCCGTCGATCAGGTCTTCCCGGTTGACGACGCCAACGCTGAAACCGGCCAGATCGTAGTCGCCGGGCGGGTACATGCCGGGCATCTCGGCAGTCTCGCCCCCGATCAGTGCGCAGCCGGCGCGGCGGCAGCCTTCGGCGACGCCGCTGACCACCGCGGCGGCCTGCTCCACGTCGAGCGCGCCGCAGGCGTAATAGTCGAGGAAGAACAGGGGCTCCGCGCCCTGCACGACGACGTCGTTCACGCACATCGCCACGAGGTCGATGCCGATGGTGTCGTGCCGGTCGAGCATGCCCGCCAGCTTCAGCTTCGTGCCGACGCCGTCCGTGCCCGCCACCAGGACCGGCCGCGGGTAGCGCTCGAGATCCAGGGCGAACAGGCCGCCGAAGCCGCCCAGTCCGGCCAGCACCTCCGGGCGGCGGGTGCTCTCCACGGCCTCGCCGATGCGCTCCACCAGCGCGTTGCCCGCGTCGATGTCCACGCCGGCGTCCTTGTATGTCAGTTGCTTGTCGCTCATCGGCCGATGTGTTCCGGGCGGTGGCCTCAGGCCGGGGGGAGGACGATATAATAGAGATTGAAGTCCTGCTCGGAAACCGCGTCTCATGCATCCAACCGCACGAAGCACCGCCGGCGTGCGTCGCGGAGCGATTCTGCCGCTCCGCCTCGCTGCCCTCCCGGCCCGCGTCACCGCCGCTCTTGTCAGCGCAATTGTCGTGGCGGCGGGCGCGGCAGCCGTCCTTTCGGCGGCTGCCCCTGCCCGCGCGGCGGAGGTGGCGGATATCTACACCATCCGGGTGCCGGTGGATCAGAGCGAGCCGGACTGGCGCGAGCAGGCTTACCGGCGCGCGCTGTCCCAGGTGCTGGTGCGCGTGACCGGCCAGCGCGCGGCGGCCGGGGATCCGGCCCTGGACGCCTTGTTCGAGGATCCGGGTCGGCTGGTGCAAGGCTATCGGCGCGGCGCGGACGAGACGCTGTGGGTGAGTTTCGACGGCCGCGCCATCGCGGCGCGGCTGCGGGAGGCCGGCCGTGCGGTATGGGGCAGCGAGCGGCCGGTGACGCTGCTGTGGCTGGCCGTCGACCGGGGAGGCGGCGACCGCGAGCTCATCGCCGCCGAGGACGAGCCGGCGCCGGCGACGCTCCCGGGACGCTCCGCCCGGCCGCCGGACGGCGCCGATCCCGACCGTTTTCTGCGCCAGCGCGTCGAGGACGTGGCGCGGGCGAGGGGACTGCCCCTCGTGTGGCCGCTGCTGGACGCCGAGGACCGGAGCAGCGTGGCGTTCAGCGACGTCTGGGGCGGTTTCGAGCAGCCCGTGCTCGAGGCGTCCTCCCGCTACGGCGCGAACAGCATCCTGCTCGGCCGCATCGACGCGGACGGGCGCCAGCTGCCGCGATGGACCTGGTATTTCGGCGGTGAGCAGCGCCAGTGGCGCGCCTCCGTCGAGGATGCCGTGCACCGGGTCGCCGACCTCATGGCGGGACAGCTCGCGGCGCTGGGCGACGAACGCGCGAGCGCGGTGCGCCTCACGGTGACCGGCGTCGAGGACCTGGCCGCATACGCCGACATCAGCCGCTACCTGGCCTCGGTGAGCGTGGTCCGCGACCTGCGCCTGGTGCAACTCGCGGACAATGCCCTTACCTACCGGCTCGAATTGCTCGGTGCGCCCGATCGGCTCGGCCGCGTGCTGCGGCTGAGCGGGCGATTCGGCACCCTGGAGGAGATCGTGGATGCGACCCGGGTCGGCGAAGCGGGCGGAGCGGGCGCAGTGGCGGACCTGACCGTGGCGTACCGACCCTGAGTCGCCGGCGCGCTCCATGAACCTGAGCTGGCTGCCAAATCTGATCTCGGTGGTCCGCATCCTGTTGATACCGCCGACGCTCTACGCCATCGCCATTGGGGCCTATCCCGTGGCGCTCGCCCTGTTCTTCTTCGCCGGCTTCTCCGACGGCGTCGACGGATTTCTCGCCAAGCGTTTCGCCTGGCAGAGCCGGCTGGGCGCGCTGCTGGACCCGGCGGCGGACAAGCTGCTCGTGGCGGGGGTATTCCTCACCCTCGCCGCGGTGGGGCTGGTGCCGGTCTGGCTGGCGGCGGTGGTCATCGTCCGCGACCTGGTCATCGTCGCGGGCGCGCTCGCCTATAATTTCTTCATCGCGCCGGTGACCGGCCAGCCGACGAAGCTCAGCAAGGTGAATACCGCCATCGAACTGCTCTACGTCCTGAGCGTGCTGGGCCACGCCGGCTTCGCCTGGCCGCCCGACATCACTCTGCTGGTGCTCGGGGCCGGCGTGTTCGTAACGGCGGTGGTGAGCGGTATGGACTACGTATTGTCCTGGGCCCGCCGGGCCAGGGAAACGGCCAGGGAAGCGGCCAGGGAAATGGCCAGGAAAAGGGCAAGGGAAACGGCGAGCAAGGAGAACAGGGCATGAGCGCCGAGAATCGGATCTTCTGGCTCGTCGGCGCGTCCGTCACCGCGTGGCTGCTCTACCTGCTGGCGCCGGTGCTGACGCCGTTCGTGGCGGCGGCCCTGCTGGCCTACGTGGGCGACCCCATGGCGGACCGGCTGCAGAAGCTGAAGCTGCCGCGTTCGCTGGCCGTGCTGGCGGTGTTCCTGCTGACGTTCGTCGTCATCGGCGCGATCGTGCTGCTGGTGCTGCCGCTGGTGCAGGCGCAGATCGGTGCCCTGCTGGAGGCGCTGCCGCGCTACATGCAGTACGTCGAGGAGCGGGTGCTGCCGCTCGCCCGCCAGTTCATCGACGGCGAAGGCACGGGCCAGGGCATCGGGCTGGCCGCATTCCTTTCCGACTACGGCAGCATGGCCGGACAGTGGGGCAGCCGCGTGCTGACTTCGCTCGGCCGCTCCGGCGGCGCGCTCATGGCCGCTCTGCTGTCGCTTTTCCTGATACCGATCCTCACCTTCTACCTCCTGCGTGACTGGGACCTGATCGTCGCCAGGCTCGGCAGTCTGGTGCCGGCGTCGCGGCGGGAGACCGTCTTCCGCCTGTTCCGCGAGACCGACGAGGTTCTCGGCGCCTTCCTGCGCGGTCAGCTGCTGGTGATGGCGGGGCTCGCCTTCATCTATACGGCGGGTCTGACACTGCTCGGGCTGCAGTTTGCGCTGGCCATCGGGGTGGTGTCCGGCCTGGTGAGCTTCGTGCCCTATCTCGGCTTCATCTTCGGCATCGCGCTGGCCGGCCTGACGGCGGTGAACGAGCCGAACGCCCTGCTGATGCTGCTCGGCGTGGTCGCCGTGTTCTCGCTGGGCCAGTTCATCGAGGGCAGCGTGCTCACGCCGAAGCTCGTCGGCGACCGCATCGGACTGCACCCCGTCGTCGTGATCTTCGCCGTGATGGCGTTCGGCCAGCTGTTCGGGTTCTTCGGCATCCTGCTGGCGTTGCCGGCGGCGGCGGTGCTATCGGTGCTCGCTCGCTTCGCCTATCGCAGTTACCTGGCGGAGGGTCACCGCGCGGAAGACGGCGGTCCGGGCCCGGACGGGAGCGGGGATGGCTGAGGATCCGGCCCGCGGACAGCTGCCGCTGGCGCTGGCGCTGCAGGACCATGCGGTGTTCGAGACGTTTCGCGCACCGGGGGACGGCGCGCTGGCCGCCGTCGCCCGGGATCCCGCACCGCCGGGCCTCTGGGTCGCGGGCCCGCCGGGCAGCGGCAAGAGCCACCTGCTGCAGGCCATCTGCGCCCATCGGCCGGAGCGCCGCTGCGCCTACGTGCCCCTCGCCAGTGCGCCGGCACCGGAGATGCTCGAGGGGCTCGAGGCGCTGGATCTGGTCTGCCTGGACGATCTCGACCGGGTGGTGGGCGAGGAGCGCTGGGAGCGGGCGCTGTTCCGGGTGGTGAACGGGCTGTCGCTCGCGGGCGGCCGGCTGGTGGTCGCCGCGGCGGGCCCGCCGGCGGAACTCGGCATCCGGTTGCCGGACCTCGTCAGCCGGTGCCAGGCTCTGGCTCTGTTCCGCCTGCGTTATCTGGACGACGAGGAGCGTCTCGAGGCGCTGCGGGCCCGGGCCCGGTTCCGTGGCTTCGACCTGCCGGCCGACACGGCGCGCTATCTGCTGCGCCGGGTGCCCCGGGACATGGAGCGCCTGACCGCCCTGCTGGACCGGCTGGACACTGCGTCGCTGGCTGCCTCGCGCCGGCTGACGATCCCCTTCGTGCGCGAGGTGCTCGGCACCTAGCGAGGGCTGCGGGTGATCCTCACCACCGGGACCAGCAGGAAGAAAGCCAGCAGCGAGACGGCCGCCACCGTGGCGGCCAGAATGCGTGCCGGCGGATTCGCGACGGACTCCATCAGACCGAAGCCGGCGTAGCCCGCGCTGCCGAGCAGCGCCAGCAGGAACGAATCCGGCCGGCGCAGCAGCATGAACGGCAGGGTGAGTCCCACCGGCAGGGCGGTGACGACCCAGGCCCATGCCGGCGCGGTGCCGGGGCCCGCCGCCACGAGAGCCATGGACAGCACTCCCGCCGCGAGCCAGGCCGCGGTGGCCGGTAACCAGAGCGCTATCGGCAACACCGGGCCGTTCAGCGGGCCAGCCTGAGGGCGGTCTCGGCGACGCGCCGGCCGAGAGCTCGTGCTAGCGTGATCTCGTGGCCGGTGAGCCGCGGATTGGCGTCGGGGCCGGCCACGTGGCTGGCTCCGTAGGGCGTACCGCCGCTGGTCGTCTCGGTCAGCGCCGCTTCGCTGTAGGGGATGCCGACGATCAGCATGCCGTGATGCAGCAGCGGCACCGCCATGGTGAGCAGCGTGGCCTCCTGGCCTCCGTGCAGGCTGCCGGTGGACGTGAACAGGCCGGCGGGCTTGCCGATCAGCTTGCCGGCCAGCCACTGCGCCGAGGTGCCGTCCAGGAAATACTTCATCGCAGCGGACATGTTACCGAAACGGGTCGGGCTGCCGAATACCAGGCCGTCGCATTCCACCAGATCCGCGGTCGTGGCGTAGGGCGGGCCTTCCCCCGGCACCGCGGGGGCGCTTGCCTCCGTCTGCGACGAGACCGCCGGCACCGTGCGCAGCCGCGCCGTGGCGCCTTCCACGCCGTCCACGCCCCTGGCGACTTCGCGGGCCAGTGCTTCGGTGGCGCCCGTCCGCGAGTAGTAGACCACCAGGATCTCGCTCACGTGCGCAGGATCCCGCGCACGTTCTCGGGCGGCCGGCCGATCGCCGCCGCATCGTCGTCCCGGACCACGATCGGCCGTTCGATGGCGGCCGGATGCGCGGCAAGCCACGCCGCCGCGGCATCGTCGGCGAGAGCCTCCACCGTCTCCCGCTCGCTGCGGTAGTCCGGATCGCTGCGGCGGATCAGGTCCCGGGGACGGCAGTCGAGCAGTTCCGCGATACGCAGCAGCGTGCCCGCGTCCGGCGGTTCCTTCAGGTATTCGGTGACCGTGACGGGAACACCGGCGTCCTCGAGAAGGGCGAGTGTCGCCCGGGACTTGGAGCAGCGGGGGTTGTGGTAGATGCGGTAGTTCATCGCCGTTGTTCTTCTCGCAGGCACTGGCCGGCGCGTAATGTACCAGCAGGACGGCTCCCCGTCAGTCCCCGTGAATGCCATAAACCGCCGTTTCTGGTCGGATTTTGCCTGCTTGACGGTCTCCGTGGCTGCTGCTAGCGTTCCGCTGTGATGTCGAAGTCCTCATTCTCCGGAGCGCCTCTCGCCGCCTGGATGGCGGTGGTGACGCTCCTGTTTTCGGCCGGCGGCTGCGCCTCCGGCGGTCCGCCTGTGCAGGAGATGAGCGATGCCCGCCAGGCCATCGAGGCCGCGCGGGAGGCCGGTGCCGAAGACCTGGCGGCCGGCGAGTTCCGTTCGGCGCATTCGAGACTGGTCAGCGCCGAGACCCACCTGAAGCAGCGCAGCTTCCGCGCGGCGCGGCGTGACGCCCTGGCCGCACGCGACCTGGCGGTGCATGCCCGTGCGGTTGCCGAGGCGGCGCGCACGACCGGCGACGAGCCCGAGGAGCGGCTGCCCTGAGACGCGCTCCGGCCGGGAGGTTCCCCGATGTCCGATGAGATGGCAGATCGTCAGTGCCTGCGCTACTTCGTCAGCGGCAGGGTGCAGGGCGTCTGGTTCCGTGCCAGCACCCGGGACGAGGCACGGCGTCACGGCATCACCGGCCATGCCCGCAATCTGCCGGACGGGCGCGTTGAGGTGCTCGCCTGCGGCGCCCCCGGGGCGCTGGACAGACTCGAGGAGTGGCTGTGGCAGGGTCCGGAGGCCGCGCGGGTCACCGACGTGGCCCGGGAAGAGGCGTCGGTGACGCCGCCAGGGGATTTCAGCACCGGCTAGCCGGCCGGCGGCGACCGGGAGAGGGCGGTCCGGCTCTCAGATCCGGCGCCAGGTGAGCCGCAGCTTGTCCAGCACCCGGTTCGAGTACCAGGACTTGCCCAGGCTGCCGTTGTAGCGGGCGAGGGCGCGCTGCAGGTCGCCATCCTCCATGTCGTAGTAATAGCGCAGGATGGTGCAGCCGAGCCGCAGGTTCGTGTCGATGTGAAACAGGTTGTCGTCGGGCCGGCCGATCTCGTCCAGCCAGAAAGGCATCACCTGCATCAGCCCCCGGGCGCCGGCTCTGGAGACCGCGAAGCGATCGAAATTGCTCTCCACGTCGATAACCGCCAGCACCAGCTCCGGCGGCAGCTCGACCCGCCTGGCCTCGTAGTGAACGCGTTTCAGGATGCGGACGCGCTCCTCCGGGTCGTCGATCCGGTTACCGAGCCGCTGGGACATGTCGACCAGCCAGACCTGGGCGTGGAAGCGGTCGTCGAAGCTGTCGGCTTCCGCCGCGGCCTCGCGCAGCAGCTCGCGCAGGACCGGGTCCGGTCCCTGCTGATCGGCGGCTGACGGGGCGGCTGCCGCGAGCAGCAGGCCGGCCGCCAGCAGCCCCAGGCAGCGCCGGCGCAGACCGCTGTCGGTTGCCGCGGGCCTGTTCATGGGCGGTCAGCTTACCGCCGGCTCCCGCAGCAGGGCGAGAACGGCATCACGCTTCAGGTTCCTCGACTCGGTGTCGCGGCGATGGCGGTACTCGAGTTCGCCCGCGTCGAGGCCTCGCTCGCCGATCACGATCCGATGGGGGATGCCGATCAGCTCGGCATCGGCGAACTTCACGCCCGGCCGCGCATCCCGGTCGTCCAGCAGTACGTCGATGCCCAGTTCGCCCAGCTCGGCGTACAGCGCCTCGGCTGCCTCGCGCACCCGTTCGGAGCGATGCGCATTGATCGGCACGATCACCACCCGCCAGGGCGCCATCGGTTCCGGCCAGACGATGCCGTTATCGTCGTGATTCTGCTCGATGGCGGCGCCCACGATGCGGGTGACGCCGATGCCGTAGCAGCCCATCTGCATGGGGCGGTCGTCGCCGTCCTGGTCCTGCACTGTGGCGCCCATCGCCTGCGAGTACTTCGTGCCGAGCTGGAAGATGTGGCCCACCTCGATGCCGCGGGCGATGCTGAGCGTGCCGCTGCCGCCGGGCGTGGGATCGCCTTCGACCACGTTGCGCAGGTCGACGCCGTCCGGTTCCGGCAGGTCCCGGACCCAGTTCACGCCGGTCAGGTGATGGTCGGCCTCGTTCGCGCCGCAGGCGAAGTCGGCCAGATGCGCCGCGGCATGATCGACGTGCACCGGAATGTCCAGCCCGACCGGGCCGACGAAACCGGGGGCACAGCCGGTGGCGGCCAGCACCTCGTCCGCCTCGGCCATGCGCAGCGGGTCGGCCACGCCGGGCAGCCCCTGGGCCTTGACCGCGTTCAGCTCGTGGTCGCCGCGCAGCACCAGGGCTACGGGACCTTCGCCGCCGGCGACCACCAGCGTCTTCACCAGACGCTCGGCGGGCAGGTCCAGCGCCGCCGTCACCGCCTCGATGCTGCGTGCGCCGGGGGTGCGGACCTTCTCCAGCGTTGCGGAGGGCGCCGGACGGGGCTCCGCCGGCGGTTCCGTGCGCGCCATCTCCACGTTGGCGGCGTAACCGTCCTCGTCGCAGTAGGCGATGGCATCCTCGCCGGAATCGGCCAGCACGTGGAACTCCTGGGAGCGGCTGCCGCCGATCTCGCCGCTGTCGGCCTCGACCGCGCGGAACTTCAGGCCCAGCCGGGTGAAGATGGCCTCGTAGGCCCGCGCCATGCGCTCGTAGGCCGCCGCCATCCCGGCCTCGTCCAGGTCGAAGGAATAGGCGTCCTTCATGATGAATTCCCGGGCGCGCATCACGCCGAAGCGAGGCCGGATCTCGTCGCGGAACTTGGTCTGGATCTGGTAGTAGTTCACCGGCAGCTGACGGTAGCTGCGGAGTTCCCGCCGGGCGATATCCGTGATGACCTCCTCGTGGGTGGGCCCGAAGCAGAAGTCCCGCTCGTGACGGTCCTGCATGCGCAGCAGCAGCGGGCCGTACTTCTCCCAACGCCCGGACTCCTGCCACAGCTCGGCCGGCTGCACGGCCGGCATGAGGAGTTCCAGCGCGCCCGCCCGGTCCATCTCCTCGCGCACGACCGCCTCGATCTTCTTCACCACCCTGAGGCCGATCGGCATCCAGGTGAAAAGCCCGGAGGCGAGCCGCCGGATCAGCCCCGCGCGGAGCATGAGCTGGTGGCTCGGGATCTCGGCTTCCGCCGGCACTTCCTTCAGTGTGGTGAGATTCAGTTCGGAGAATCGCATCGGGTGTTTCCGGGGGTTATGAACGGCCCCGGATTCTAGCCCGAATGGCAGGCGCACACACGGGGTCGTCCGCGGGAGGGGCCGCCGGCGGGGTGGCATCTCGCTGCCATTCAGCGCATGATCCGCGCATCTTCCTGACCGACCGGGAACCGATGCCGAGAACGGATTTTCCACGCATAGCACCGGAAGGCATGCCCTGGATACTGACGGCCCTGGCCGCACTCGCGGCGGGCGTGGCCCTCGTCGGCTGGTGGGCCGCGGTGCCTCTGGGTGCGCTGGTGGCCGCCCTCGTGCTGTTGTTCCAGGATCCGTGGCGCGACATCCCCGCGGCGCCCCTCGGCGTGCTGGCGCCGGTGGACGGCGTGGTCACCGAGATCACCGGCGCCGGACCCGGCATCCTGGACCGGGAGGCAGTGCGGGTCACGATGCGCATCAACAATTTCGGCGCCTACACCGCCCGCAGCCCCATCGAGGGCAAGGTCCTCGATCCCCGCGACAACCTCTCCGACCACAGCCGCTGGCTGGACGTGCACGGCATGTGGGTGCGCAGCGACGAGGACGACGACGTGGTGGTCCTAGTGCATGGTCCGAAACACGCACCGAAGTGGTTCGGCGCGCCGCGGGCCTTCCTCGGCTACGGGGAGCGGGTGGGCCAGGGACAGCGCTTTGCGTACATGCGGCTGGCCAGGACCGCCGAGGTGTACCTGCCGGCGGACGCCCACGTACGCGTGAAAACGGGGCAGAAGGTGCGCGCGGGGACCGACTCGCTGGCCGAACTGAGACACCGATAGCGAGCCGCGCCTGCCCATCTTGTATGATTGCGCCGTGGGTGCATCCGACGAAAAACCGCGCCGCGGCATCTATCTGCTGCCGAATCTGCTGACCACCACGGCGCTGTTCGCGGGCTTCTACGCCATCGTGGCGGCCGTGGACGGCAACTTCGAGGCGGCCGGCGTGGCGATATTCGTGGCCATGGTGCTGGACGGCCTCGACGGCCGCGTGGCGCGCCTGACGGCTACCGAGAGCGACTTCGGCAAGGAGTTCGACAGCCTCTCGGACATGGTCTGCTTCGGCCTGGCGCCCGCGGTCGTGGTCTACCAGTGGGGCGTGGCCCGGCTGGCGGAGTACAGCGTCGCCTGGGGCCGGGTGGGCTGGCTGGTGGCCTTCCTGTTCGCGGTGGCGGCCGCCATGCGGCTGGCGCGCTTCAACACCTCGCCGGGCTCCCAGGACAAGCGCTTCTTCGTCGGGCTGGCCAGCCCGTCGGCGGCGGGCATGGTGGCCGGCTTCGTCTGGCTCAGCGCGCGGCACGGCATCGCCGGCCTTGGCGGTCTCGCGCTCGCCTTCGTGATCACCGCGATGACCGCCGCGCTGATGGTGAGCAACCTGCGCTACTACAGCTTCAAGGAACTCAATCTCGGCAGCCGCATCTCGTTCCCGTATCTGCTCATCATCCCGCTGGTGCTGATACTGATCTCGCTGGAGCCGCCGGTGGTGCTGTTCTCCATGTTCACCGGCTACGCGCTGTCCGGGCCGGCGTTCTGGCTGTGGCGCCGGCGGCGCGGGCGCCGTCAGGAGACGGGCGAGACATGACGGGCAGCGAGGGGGAACGGCTGGCCTATCTGCGTGCGCTCGGCATCGACGTGTGGATGCTGCGCGGCGAGGAAGCCGCCGACGAATCCGCGGCCCGGCGCGAGGCCGCCGGGGAAGACGCCGCTAGCCGGGAGGCGGTGGCTGCCGACGAGGCTGCCCGGGCGACGCCGGCGGACGCGGCGCCTGCGGCCGACCCGTCCGCCGACGGCTGGGAGGCGCTGCGGGCCCGGGTGAGCGGCTGCATCCGCTGCGCCCTGCACGAGGGCCGCACCCAGACCGTCTTCGGCGTCGGCAATCCGGACGCCGACCTCATGATCATCGGCGAGGCGCCGGGCGCCGAGGAGGATCGCCGGGGCGAGCCGTTCGTCGGCCGCGCCGGCAAGCTGCTGGACGAGATGCTGCGCTCGCTGGGTCTGGGACGCCACGACGTCTTCATCGCCAACATCCTGAAGTGCCGGCCGCCGGGCAACCGGGACCCGCGGTCCGAGGAGTCGGCCGAGTGCCGTCCCTATCTGCGTCGCCAGATCGCCCTGGTGCGCCCGCGGGTCATCCTGGCCGTCGGCCGCATCGCTGCCCAGGACCTGCTGGAGAGCGACGAGCCGATCGGGCGCCTGCGGACCCGGGTGCATCGCTTCCCGGAGGCCGGGATCCCCCTGGTCGTGACCTATCATCCGGCCTATCTGCTGCGCAGCCCGGCCCAGAAACGCAAGGCCTGGCAGGACCTGTGCCGGGCCAGGCAGCTGCTGGCAGGGGAGGACGCATGAACTCCGTCGTCCGCGAACCGGCGCCGCAGATGCGCGCCATGCTGCCCGGCGACCTGGCGCTGGTGGCCGACATCGAGCGCCGCAGCTACGAGTTCCCCTGGAGCCGCGGCATATTCCGCGACTGCCTGCTGGCCGGCTATACCTGCCTCGTGATCGAGGCGGAGGGCGAGGCGCGCGGATACGGCATCCTGTCGGTGGCCGCCGGCGAGGCGCACCTGCTGAATCTGTGCGTGGACCGGCACTGGCGCCGTTACGGCTTCGGCGAGCTGCTGCTGGCCGAGCTGATCAGCCGGGCCCGCAATGCCGCGGTACGCCAGATTCTGCTCGAGGTGCGCCCCTCGAACGAGGCGGCGCTGCGTCTCTATCGCAAGTACGGCTTTCGGCCGATCGGGCGGCGGCGCGGCTACTACCGCGCCGACGACGGCCGCGAAGACGCCATGGTGCTCGCCCTGCGCCTCATCCCGGACGGCTAGCGCCGCTCGAGCCTGTCTGGCAGGGCCGCGGCCCATCGGGTAGACTCGCCGCCTTTTTCCCGACCCCCGGGTTGACTCATGGCCACTCTGGAACAGGAGGTGCGGCGCCGGCGCACCTTCGCGATCATCTCGCACCCCGACGCCGGCAAGACCACGCTGACCGAAAAGCTGCTGCTGTTCGGCGGCGCCATCCAGCTCGCCGGTACCGTCAAGGGCCGCAAGGCGCGCCGTCATGCCACGTCCGACTGGATGAAGCTCGAGCAGGAGCGGGGTATCTCCGTGACGTCGTCGGTGATGCAGTTCCCGTACCGCGACCGCATCGTCAACCTGCTGGACACGCCCGGTCACGAGGACTTCTCGGAGGATACCTACCGCACGCTGACCGCCGTCGACTCCGCCATGATGGTCATCGACTGCGCGAAGGGCGTGGAGGAGCGCACCGTGAAGCTGATGGAGGTGTGCCGTCTGCGCGACACGCCCATCCTCACCTTCATCAACAAGCTGGACCGGGAGGGCCGGGAGCCCATCGAGCTGCTGGACGAGATCGAATCGGTGCTGGGCATCCAGTGCGCGCCGGTGACCTGGCCCATCGGCATGGGCCGGGACCTCAGGGGCGTCTATCACCTGCAGGACGACCGCATCTACGTCTACGAGAGCGCGGGCCGGGAGAAGGCGGGCGGTACCCGTGTCATCGAGGGCCTGGCGTCCGACGAGGCGCGGGCGTTCCTCGGCGACCGGGCGGCCGCCTTCGACGAGGAGATCGAGCTCGTGCGCGGCGCCTGCCCGGAGCTGGATCCGGAGGCCTATCTGGCGGCGCAGCAGACGCCTGTGTTCTTCGGCTCGGCCGTCAACAATTTCGGCGTCCGCGAGTTGCTGGACGGCTTCGTGGAACTCGCTCCTGCGCCCCGGCCGCGGGAGGCGGGCGGCCGCGTGGTCGAGCCGACGGAGAAGCCCCTGACCGGCTTCGTGTTCAAGATCCAGGCGAACATGGATCCGGCGCACCGGGACCGCATCGCCTTCCTGCGCCTGTGCTCGGGGCGTTTCACGAAAGGCATGAAGGTGCATCACGTGCGTCTCGGCAAGCCGGTGAAGGTGGCCGAGGCCATCACGTTCATGGCGGCGGACCGCCAGTCGGCGGAAGAGGCCTGGGCCGGCGACATCATCGGCATCCACAACCACGGCACCATCAACATCGGCGACAGCTTCTCGGAGGGCGAGGAACTCGTCTTCAGCGGCATCCCCAGTTTCGCGCCCGAGATCTTCCGCCGCGCCGTGCTGCGCGACCCGCTGCGCCTGAAGGCGCTGCAGAAGGGGCTGGACCAGCTGTGCGAGGAGGGGGCCACCCAGCTGTTCCGGCCGCTGCGCAGCAACGAGCTGATCCTCGGCGCCGTCGGCATCCTGCAGTTCGACGTGGTCGCCGCCCGCCTGCGCGACGAGTACGGCGTGGAATGCACGTTCGACACCGTGAACGTGCACACGGCCCGCTGGCTCGAGTTCCCGGACGAGAAGAAGCGCGAGGAATTCACCCGCCGCAATCACGACAACCTGGCCCTCGACCATGCGGAGGCGCTGGTCTACGTCGCGCCCACCCGGGTCAATCTCCAGCTCGCCGAGGAACGCTGGCCGGAGGTCCGCTTCCACGCCACCCGGGAGCTGTGAACCGGCGCAGCCCTGCTATAGTCGGTCCGTCGCGGCGCCCCTGCGGAGCCTGGGATGACCTGCGGAGCCCGGGATGACGATGAGGATGACGACAGGATGACGACGGCATGACTACCGCGCCAGTCCGCAGCCGGGCGGGATCCGGCCCGTGACGCGCCGCCTGTTGCGCAAGCCGGTACTCGCCTGGGCGTTCTACGACTGGGCCAATTCCGCTTTCGCCCTCACCGTGCTGGCGGTGCTGTTCCCCATCTTTCTGGGCGAATACTGGAGTTCCGGCGACGTGGACGCGGACGTCACCTTCCGCCTCGCCGTGACCAGCGGCGCCGCGAGTCTCATCGTCGCCGTGCTGGCGCCGGTGCTCGGCGCCATCTCCGACCGTGGCGGCACGCGCAAGAAGTTCCTGACGGGCTTCGCCCTGCTCGGCATCGTCATGACCGGCGGGCTGTACTTCGTCGCCGAGGGTGCCTGGCCGGTGGCGATCGGCCTGTACCTGCTGGCCTCGGTCGGCTTCTACAGCGCCAATTCTTTCTACGACTCCCTCATCCACAACGTCGCCAAACCCGGCGAGTTCGAGTCGGTCTCGGCCTTCGGCTTCGCGCTCGGCTATTTCGGCAGCGCGATGCTGCTCGCGCTGAATACCTGGATGGTGCGCGATCCCGGCACCTTCGGCCTGGCCGGCCCGGACGTCGCGGTGCGGGTGGCCTTCCTGCTGGTGGCCGTGTGGTGGGCGGTATTCACCATCCCGCTGCTGCTCTACGTGGAGGAGCGCAAACTGGCCGAAAAACCCGTGGCCGGGGCGGTGCGGGAGGGCTATCGCCAGCTCGTCGACACTTTCCGCGAAATCCGCCGCTACCGGCACGTGTTCCTGTTCCTGATCGCCTTCTGGCTGTACATCGACGGCGTGCACACGATGATCCAGATGGCGACGAACTTCGGCCAGCGGCTCGGCTTCTCGAATGCCGACCTGATCACCGCGCTGCTGGTCACCAATTTCGTCGGCTTCCCGGCGACGCTGTTCTACGGCTGGCTGGGCGAGAAGATCGGGGCGAAGCGCGGCATCTACATCGCTCTGACCGTCTACATCGGCGTGAGCCTGTGGGCTTTCTATCTGGAGCACGTGTGGCAGTTCTATGCCATGGCCATCATGATCGGCACGGTGCAGGGCGGCGTGCAGAGCATGAGCAGGGCCTACTATGCGGCGATGGTGCCGCCGGACAAGGCCGCCGAGTTTTTCGGTTTCTACAACATGATCGGCAAGTTCGCCGCGGTGCTGGGCCCGTTCCTGGTGGCCGTGACCAGCAGCGTGACCGACAGCCCGAAGGCGGTGATCCTCGCCATCGTGCCTCTGTTCATCGGCGGCGCCATGCTGCTCTCGCGCGTACACCCGCCCAGACGCCGCGAAGTGGAGACGAGTGTGGTCTGACGGCGGCGGCCAGCTCGTCCGTTCGCGGACGCCCGGCGTAGCGCGTGTCGAGATAGAGGGCGGTCACCCGGCGTATGTCTCCCGCGAGGCCGGGCAGCGCCGCGGAGGCCCGCTCCGCGTAGCCCAGCGGCGGCTCGCCGGGCCCGCGCGGGATGCCGGTGGCCCGGACGAAGCGTCGGTACAGCCGTTCCGCCCGATCCGGCCCGGGCCGGCGGTGACGCCAGGCGAGCCAGCCGGCGAGCCCCGCGAGCAGCAGGGCCATGCCGGCGACCAGCCACACGACCATCCGCCGCCAGTCCGGGCGCTCCATGCCGAGCCAGCGCAGGAAGTCTTCCTGGGTGGACGGCCCGTAGCCCAGCACCCACTCGTCCCAGCGGGCGTTGGTGAGGTCCCAGTAGAAGCGCATCGTCTCCACGAAGTCGGCGCGCCAGAAGCGGTCCGCTACGCCGAACTCGGTCGAGTCCAGCGCGTCGTAGAGCCCGGACTCGATGCGCTGGGGGGCCACGGCAGCGGTCGGGTCCACCCTCACCCAGCCGTCGCCCTCGATCCAGACCTCCGCCCAGGCGTGGGCGTCGGACTGGCGGACGATGTAGTAGGGATCTTCCGTCTCCAGGGGGTTCAGCTCGCCGCCCTGGTAGCCGGCGACGAGCCGTGCCGGTATGCCGGCGGCGCGCATGAGCGTGGCGAACGAGGTCGCGTAGTGCTCGCAGAAGCCGCGCCGGCTGGAGAACAGAAACTCGTCGGCGGCGTCCCGGCCCAGCGCCGGCGGCGACAGCGTGTAGTAGAACGGCTGCTCGCGGAACCAGCCCAGCACCCGGCGTACGTAGTCCCGCTCGCTCTCCGCGCGGGCTCTCAATTCCCTCGCGAAGGCGCGGGTGCGCGGGTTGGTGCCCTCCGGCAACCGGGTCATGTAATTCCGGTAGTCCTCGCCGAGCACGGGCTCGAGGGCTGCCTCGGGCAGCGACGTGGCGCTGTAGACCAGCTGCCGGTTTATGGGCCGGGAGCGCGCCACCTCGTGGCGCCGGGTCAGGTACGCCCCTTCCGCGTCCACGTCGTAGGGGCGCTCCAGCAGGAACAGGTAACGCTGGCTGGTGGCATTGAGCCGGATCCGGTAGCGCAGCGCCTCGCCCGCGGGCTCGATGAGGCTCTCCGCTTCCGGATATCGCAGAACCTCCTGGGCGCTCCAGGTGCGGCCGTTCAATACCTGGTTCATGACGATGCCGCGCCAATAGCGTTCCGCCGGCGGCGGCACCGCGCCGTCGAACCAGACCCGGAACGCCAGGGCGTCGGAGCGCCCGAGGCTGGTGATGTCGCCGGGGCTCATGCGGTCGCTCAGGCCCGTGACGGCGCTGCCCTGCTCGTTCGGGATGGCCCAGAACGGCCCCGGCACCCGGGGGAACAGCACCCAGAAGACGAGCATCAGCGGCAGCGCGTGCAGCAGCAACCTGCCCGCGCCGCGGATGGCGAGGCGCGGCGCCAGCGCGTCACCCGAGCGTCCGGCGTTCAGCCAGGCGGCCGTGATGACGAACACGGCAGCGAGAAGATACGGCAGGGTCCACAGGAACTGCTCGCGCAGCAGCGTGGCCAGCACCAGGAAGAAGGCGATGAAGAGAAGCACGAACTGATCCCGCCGCGTGCGGGTCTCCAGCAGCTTCAGCGACGCCATCAGCACCAGCAGCGCCGTGCCGGGGCCCACGCCGTTGATGCCGCCGTAGGCGAACAGCACGGCCAGGAAGCCGCCGAAGGCCAGCGCGATCCGGAAGCCTCTCCAGGGCAGCGGCCACCGGCGTATCTCCACGACCCAGCGCCACAACCCGCAGCCGAGGGCCGGCAGCAGCACCCAGGCGGGCAGGGCGGCGGCATGAGGGATGACGGCCAGCAGCAGCGCCGACAGCGTCCATGGCAGCGTATCGAGCAGCCGCCCGTCGCTGCGCCGGTCAGCCTTCACGGTCGCTCTCCAGGGTCGCTCTCCGGCTCGTCGGCGCGGTACAGGGCCAGCGCGTCCAGGCAGCGGCGGCGGTGGCCGCTGCCCCGGGAGGGCTCGATGGGCTCGATGGCTGTGGTTTCACCGCCGAGCCGCAGGCCGTAGTGGCGTCCGCCGTTCTCGGCATCCAGGATCCAGCGGCACAGCACCGACAGCCGCTGTTCCAGGTCCCGGCCCGGCGCGTCGCGGAGGTCGAGCCAGGCGAGCGACGCCGTGGCGCCCGCGAATCGCTTCGACTTGAGCTCGCCGGTGCGCGCATAGGTCTTCCACGCGACGTGACGGGGCGGGTCCCCGGCGTGGAAGTCGCGGAGCCCGGCGAAGTCGTCGTCGCCCCGCTCGGAGGCCCGCCGGCGGCCGCGGCTGGCGGCGCTCGGCGGTGGCGGCGGCGGCGCGTCGGCCGGCCGCGGCCACACCAGGCAGCCGGCGTCGGCGTGGATCCAGACCCAGGCCCGGAACAAGGTCAGCGGATGGGTCGTGCGCACCCCGTAACGTCCGAGGCGGAGCCGGCCGCGCCGCTCGGTCGGCACCCCCACCTCGGTGACGGCGTGTCCGCCCGCCGGCAGGTCCACGCGCGGCGAGGAGGCCTCGCCGGCGTAGACGCCGAGCTCGTAGCGGGGCGCCTGTCCGTCGTTGGTCAGGTTGAAACGCAGGCGGGCCTCCTCCCCGGCGAACACCGGCTCCGCACCGGCGAAGGCCACGGTGAGCCCGGCCAGGTTGCGGTGACAGTGGTGCATGGCCACGAGGCCCAGTGCCGCCAGCAGGAAGGTCAGCGCGAAAGCCATGCTGTTGTTGTAGTTCATGGAGCCCAGCAGCATGGCGAACGTCATCAGGCCGTAGGTGATGCCCACGCCGGTCGGCAGGATATAGATGCGCCTCGAGGCGAGCCGCACCGGCACCGGGTCCGCGCCCTGACGGCGCCGCGCCCAGCGCGCCGCCCATTCGGCGGCCAGCTCCCGGGGACGGCGCCAGCCGCGCCACAGCGCCTCAGGGGATAGCGACGGACTCGAGGACATGGCGGCCGATCTCCTCCGGGCGGCGGCGGCGGTCGAGCTCATCCGTCGTCAGCCGGTGCGCGGCCACGGCCGTGAACACCGCCTGGACATCGTCCGGGAACACGGCCTCGCGGCCCTCCACCAGCGCGATGGCGCGGGCGGCCCGGGTGAGCGCGATGGCCCCGCGGGGCGACAGCCCGGCCGGGAAGTCGCCGGATTCGCGGGTATAGCGCACCAGCGCCTGGATGTAGTCGATCAGCGGCTCGCTGACCCTGACCGCGTCCACCGCCCGCTGCAGCCGCACCACGTCGCCCGGCCCCAGTACCGGCTCCAGCCCGGCCAGCGCCGCCCGCGTGTCGTGCCCGGCGAGGAGTTGCCTTTCGGCCGTCTCGTCCGGGTAGCCGAGTTCGATGCGCATGAGGAAGCGGTCGAGCTGGGACTCGGGCAGGGGGAAGGTGCCGATCTGGTTGCCCGGGTTCTGGGTGGCCACCACGAAGAAAGGCTCGGGCAGGGTATGGCTGGCGCCGTCCACCGTGACCTGTCCTTCCTGCATCGCCTCGAGCAGCGCGCTCTGGGCCTTCGGCGTCGCCCGGTTGACCTCGTCCGCCAGCACCAGCTGGGAGAATACGGGTCCCGGATGGAAATCGAAGCGGCCGTCCTCGGGACGGTAGATGGACACGCCCACGATATCGGCCGGCAGCATGTCGCTGGTGAACTGGATGCGCTGGTAGGTGAGGCCGAGCACCCGGGCCAGGGCATGCGCCAGCGTCGTCTTGCCCACACCGGGCAGGTCCTCGATCAGCAGATGACCGCGGGCGATCAGGCAGGCCAGTGCCAGCCTGAGCTGCGGGCCCTTGCCCAGGATGATCGAGTCGAGGGACGCCAGGGCCGATGTCAGCGCATCGCCTATCCCGTCGTCTATCGCGTTGTCCTTCTCCAGCACGTTCCCGATGTGCATCCGGCCTTCTCCTTCACGACGCCGCCGTTATGTTGACCCGTCGCGGCGCGGATTGCACCCGCCCGGCCGCCGGAATGTGACCGGATACTCAGATTGCGCCGTCAGCCGAGACGGTCCAGGCGGCGGAGTTGCTCCCGGATCTGGTCGAGCTGGCGGCGGAATTCGGCCTGGCGCTCCCGCTCTTTGGCCACGACCTCGGCCGGGGCATTGTCCACGAAGCGGGGATTGGCGAGCTTGGCCTCGGCCCGGGAGAGTTCGGCCTCCACCTTCTTCGCCTGCTTGCCGAGTCGCTGGCGCTCGGCTTCCACGTCGATGAGTCCGGCCATCGGCACGAAGATCCTCAATTCGCCGAGGAGCGCGGTGGCGGAGGGCGGCGCCTCTGCCTCGTCGTCCAGGAAGTCGACGGACTCGATGCGCCCGACCTCCCGCACCAGCCGGCCGTGGCGCTCGAGCAGGCGCCGGACTTCCTCGCCGGCGCCCTGCAGCAGCACGGGCAGCCGGCGGCCGGGGGCGATGTCCATCTCGCCGCGGATGCGCCTCACGCCCAGGATGAAGCCCTGCACCCATTCCATCTCCGCCTCCGCCGCCGGGTCGATGTCGTCGGTGTCCGCCCGGGGGAAGGGCCGGATCATCACCGTGTCGCCGTCCTGCCCGGCGCGCGGCGCGGTCCGCAGCCAGATCTCCTCGGTGATGAACGGCATCAGGGGATGCGTGAGCCGGAGCAGCGTCTCCAGCGTCTCGATCAGCGTCCGCCTTGTGCCCCGTTTCCCGGCCTCGCCGGCGTCGCCCGACTGCAGCACCGGCTTGGACAGCTCCAGGTACCAGTCGCAGAACTCGTGCCAGGTGAACTCGTAGATGGCCTGGGCCGCCAGGTCCAGCCGGTAGGCGGCGAACTGCTCGTGCACCGTGGCGATCGTGCGCGCGAGACGGGAACGGATCCAGTGATCGGCGGCGGAGAGCACCTCCTCGCCGTCATCGAGGCCGTCATCGAGATCCTCGGTGGCCATCAGCACGTAGCGCGAGGCGTTCCAGAGCTTGTTGCAGAAGTTGCGGTAGCCCTCGATACGGCCGAGGTCGAAGCGGATGTCCCGTCCCGTGGTCGCGAGTGCGGCGAAGGTGAACCTGAGCGCGTCGGCGCCGTACTCCGGGATGCCGTCCGGGAACTGCTGGCGGGTGGACTTCTCGATCTTCGGCGCGAGATGGGGCTGCATCAGGCCGCGGGTGCGCTTTGCGATGAGCGTGTCGAGGTCCACTCCGTCGATGAGGTCCAGCGGATCCAGTACGTTGCCCTTGGACTTCGACATCTTCTGCCCGTCCTGGTCGCGGATCAGGCCGTGGATGTAGACCTCGCGGAACGGCACCTCGCCGGTGAACTTCAGCCCCAGCATGATCATGCGCGCCACCCAGAAAAAGATGATGTCGAAGCCGGTGACCAGCACGGACGTGGGGTAGAAGGTGCGCAGCTCCTCCGTGTCCTCGGGCCAGCCGAGGGTGCTGAACGGCCACAGTCCCGACGAGAACCAGGTGTCGAGCACGTCCTCGTCCTGCGCGAGCGGCACGGAGGCGTCCAGGCCGTGCTTCTCGCGCACCTCTTCCTCGCTGCGGCCGACGTAGAGGTTGCCTCCGGCGTCGTACCAGGCCGGGATGCGGTGGCCCCACCACAGCTGGCGGCTGATGCACCAGTCCTGGATCTTGTGCATCCAGTCGTAGTAGGTCTTGTCCCAGTTGGCGGGGACGAAACGAATGTCGCCCTGCTCGACGGCGCGGATGGCCGGCTTCGCCAGCGGTTCGATGGCGACGTACCACTGGTCGGTGAGATAGGGTTCCACCACCGCGCCGGTGCGGTCGCCGCGGGGCACCATCAGCTTGTGGTCCTGCGTTTTCTCCAGCAGGCCGGCGGCCTCCATGTCGGCGACCACCCGCTGGCGTGCCTCGAAGCGGTCGAGGTCCCGGTAGGCGGCCGGCACCGCCTCGTTCATCCGGGCGTCATCGGTGAGCACGTTGATCATCTCGAGGTCGTGCCGCTGGCCGATCTCGTAATCGTTGAAGTCGTGGGCGGGCGTGATCTTCACGCAGCCCGAGCCGAACTCCGGATCCACGTATTCGTCCGCGATCACCGGAATGCGCCGCTCCGCCAGCGGCAGCAGCACCTCCTTGCCGACGAGGTGCCGATAACGCTCGTCCTCCGGGTGCACCGCCACGGCGGTGTCGCCGAGCATCGTCTCCGGCCGGGTGGTGGCTACGGTCAGGTGCCCGTCGCCGTCGGCAAGCGGATAACGGAAGTGCCAGAGGTGCCCGGATTCCTCGTCGCTCAGCACCTCCAGGTCGGACAGTGCCGTATGCAGCACCGGGTCCCAGTTGACCAATCGCTTGCCGCGATAGATCAGCCCCTGGTCGTAGAGGCGCACGAACACCTCGGTGACGGCCTCGGACAGCCCCTCGTCCATGGTGAAGCGCTCCCGGGACCAGTCCACGGAGGCGCCGAGGCGCGCGAGCTGCTCGGAGATGGTGCCGCCGGATTCCGCCTTCCACTGCCACACCCGCTCCACGAAGGCCTCGCGGCCGAGATCGTGGCGGGTGAGCCCCTCTGCGTTCAGCTGGCGCTCCACCACCATCTGGGTGGCGATGCCGGCGTGGTCCATGCCGGGCTGCCACAGGGTGCGCCGGCCGCACATGCGGTGGTAGCGCGTCAGGGCGTCCATGATCGTGTCCTGGAAGGCGTGGCCCATGTGCAGGGTGCCGGTGACGTTCGGCGGCGGGATCATGATGCAGTAGGCATCGCCGTCACCGGCCGGCTCGAACCATCCGTTCTCCCGCCAGCGCCGGTAATGCTTCATCTCGATATCGGCGGGGCGATAGGCCTTGTCCATGCTCATTGCTCTTGCGCCGGCGCCCGCGCGCCGGTTGTTCTGGTCGTTCATCCTGCCGGGTCGGGCGTCCCTGTCAGGACGACTCCTCGAAGTGTTCGCCGAACTGCTCGCGAATGATCCGTGCCACCAGTTCCGGCAGCTCGGCCCGCAACCGGTTCGAGACCTGCTCGAACATCGCCGCCTCCATCTCCTGGAATGCGGTGTGCAGCAGGCGGTCGGTCAGGTCGAGGCTGGCGGAGGCGAGCCGCACCTCGAGTTCCGCCAGCGCCGCCTCGTCGATGGCCGCCGGCCGGGCCGGCGTGCGCTCGCCGACCACCGACGTGAGTGTCGGAATCTCGTCCGGGCCGTCGATGTCGTCCGGTTCGCTGATGGTCCGCTCCGCGCTGTCAGCCGATCTCGTGGGTTTCGAGAGGATAGCCTTTCTCACGATAGAAGATAAATCGGCGTCGGGCCTCGGCGCGGGTCTGCTCGTCGCCGCCGACCAGCTCCGCGATGCGGGGCAGCTCCAGCGCGAAACCGGGCACGCCGGCGGACAGGTTGATCACGAGGTCCGCGGCGTCCGGCGCGGCTTCGCCGTAGCCGACGGTCACCGGCGCGCCGCTCTCGTTCGGCAGCGTCTCGTGGGGCAGGAAGCTGCCATCACGAAAAGTCCACAGCAGTTCGTCAAGCGCCTCGGCCGCGGTCGGGTCGTCGGCATGCAGGTGCACCCGGTGCTCGAGACGGTAGGCCTTCTCGGCCAGGCGGCAGGCGAAGCGCCGGCGCGCGTCTTCACCGCCCGCGGCGAGGATGTAGAAGTCGACCCGCGGTGCGGCCACAACGCCCGTCAGTCCCGGGCGCCGGCGCGCTCGATGAGGTAGTCCGCCAGCAGCGGCACCGGCCGCCCGCTCGCACCCTTGCGATTGCCCGAGCGCCAGGCAGTGCCGGCGATGTCCAGGTGCGCCCAGGTGGCGTCGCGGGTGAATTTCGACAGGAAGCAGGCGGCGGTGATGGCGCCGCCCTCGCGCCCGCCCACGTTGGCGAAGTCCGCGAAATTGCTCTTCAGCTGCTTCTCGTAGTCCTCGCCCATGGGCAGACGCCAGGCGGTATCGTCCGCGCGTCGGCCCGCCGCCAGCAGTTGCTCCGCCAGCTCGTCGTCGTTCGCCATCAGGCCGCTGTTGTGATTGCCCAGCGCGATGACGCAGGCGCCGGTCAGGGTGGCCACGTCGATCAGCGCGGCTGGCTCGTAGCGCTGGGCGTAGGTGAGCGCGTCGCAGAGGATCAGGCGGCCTTCGGCGTCGGTGTTCAGGATCTCGATGGTCTTGCCCGACATGCTCTTGACGATGTCGCCCGGTCGCGTCGCGCGGCCGCTCGGCATGTTCTCGCAGGTGGGCACGAGCACCATGAGGTTGATCGGCAGCTGCATGGCGGCCACGCTCTGCATGGTGCCGATCACGGCTGCGGCACCGCACATGTCGAACTTCATCTCGTCCATGGCGGGTGCCGGCTTCAGCGAGATGCCGCCGGTATCGAACGTGATGCCCTTGCCGACCAGGACGACGGGCGGCTCGTCGTCGGCGCCGCCACGGTAGTTCATGACGATGAGCTTTGCCGGCTCCTCGGCGCCTGCGGTGACGGACAAAAGGGCACCCATGCCGAGACGCTCCATGTCCTTCTCTTCCAGCACCTCGACGCTCAACGGGCGGTAGTGTTTCGCGAGCCGGCCGGCCTCTTCGGACAGATAGCTCGGCGTGCAGACGTTGGCGGGCAGATTGCCGAGCTCCCGCGCCAGATCCATGCCGCGCACGATCGCCTGGCCGTGCCTGGCGCCGTCCAGCGCGGCATCGCCGTCGGCTTTCGAATCCACGCCGAAACCGAGTTTCTTCAGTTTCAGACCGCCGTCCCGGTTGCTCGACTTCATCTTCGTGAAGCGGTACAGGCGGTCGCCCAGCGTCTGCGCGGCGTAGCGCGCCAGGTAGTACGCGTCGGTGTCGGCGATCTTGTCCCGGTGCAGATAGGAGACGGCCTCCGTCACCCCGGTGGAGGACAACGCGCCGAAGGCGGCGTCGAGCGCCTTGCGATACTGACGGACGCCGAACTCGCTCTTCTTGCCCAGCCCGACGACGAGCACGCGCTTGCACTTCACCTTCGCCGGCGCAGGGATGAGACTGGCCTGACCCAGCTTGCCCGAGATGTCGCCGGACTTCTTCAGCTTGCCCAGCAGGCCGCCGCTGCCCTCGTCGATCTCGCCGGCGCCGGCGTCCAACGCGCCGTTCGCATAGAGGCCGACGATGGCGCATTCCGTTGCGCGTTTCGCGGCGTCGCCGCTGGTGGTGAAATATTCCATGGATGAACCTCGGTGCAGCGTCCGTGCGCCCCTTTCCCGGAGCCGCAGGGCCTCGCCCTCGCTTGACTCCGTGGTGCAGCGCACCGGATCATGCAGTTTCTTGTTGTGTGCCGGGAGCTTAGGGCACGTCGCCGTGCCGGCGCGCTCTGCGGGAAAGCCGGGATTCTAGCCCAATTGTGGCCGCGAAGTTAAGCGCGGCCCTGGTCAGCGGGATGGCAGCGCGATGAAGATACTCGATCGCTATGTATTGCGCGAAGCGGCCCGCACCTGGGCCGCCGTCACCGCCGTGCTGCTTTTCATCCTGCTCAGCAACCAGTTCGCGCGGGTTCTGGGCGACGCTGCGAAGGACAAGCTGCCGCGGGATGCCGTGTTCAGCGTCATCGGACTGACTGCGCTGCAATACCTGACCATCCTGATCCCGTTCGGCCTGTTTCTGGCCATCATGCTGGCGCTGGCGCGGCTGTACCGGGACAGCGAGATGCCTGCCATGATGGCCTGCCGCATGGGGCCCGGCGCGATGTATCGTCCGCTCGCCTGGCTCGCGGTGCCGCTGGCGCTGCTGGTGGGCTGGCTGTCGCTGGATCTCGGCCCGCGCGCGCTGCGCGAGGTGCAGCGCATAGCCACCGTCGCAGAGCAGCAGGTGGATCTCAGCGCCATCGAGCCGGGGCGCTTCACCAGCGCCGGTCAGGGAGATGCGGTCATCTACGCAGAGCGGGTGGACCGGGACGGTTCGCTGACCAACGTCTTCCTGCAGCGGCGCTCGGGCGGCGCGCTGGAAGTCGTGCTGGCAGAGAAGGGCAGCCAGCGATCCTCGGCCGATCCGGGGACGCGCTACATCGTGCTGGAGAACGGCCGGCGCTACGAGGGCCGGCCGGGCGAGCACCAGTTCCGTATCGTGGAGTTCGCCGAACACGGCATTCCCTACAAGGTGCCGGCACCCCGGGAGCCGGATTTCGACGCCGAGGCCCGCGGCACCGACGAACTACTGGCCTCGGACGACCTGCAGGCCGCCGCGGAGCTGCAGTGGCGGGTCTCCGTGCCCATCTCGGCGCTGCTGCTCGCCTTCCTGGCGGTGCCGCTGGCAAAGAGCCGGCCCCGCCAGGGACGCTACGGCAAGATGCTCGCGGGAGTGCTGGTGTACTTCATCTATTTCAATCTGCTCGGTGCCGCCCAGGTCTGGGTGGAGCAGGGCGAGCTCGCACCCGCCATCGGCATGTGGTGGGTGCATGCGCTCGTATTCCTGCTGGGAATCGTATTGCTGGGGGCGCAGAACGGGTGGTTCTGGCGGCTGTTGCCGAGGCGATGGGCATGAAGGTATTCACGCTCTACCTGGTGCGCTCCGTTGTCTCGACGACCCTGATCGTCGTCGCGGTGCTGCTGGCGCTCGCCGGGTTCTTCGAGTTCATCGCCCAGCTGGACGATACCTCGGTGGGCCGTTACGACACCTGGGACGCGGCGGTCTACACGCTGCTGCGCCTGCCCCTGCTGGCCGTGCAGATGCTGCCGGTGGCGACCCTGCTGGGCGCCATGCTGGGCCTCGGCACACTCGCCAGCCACAGCGAGCTGGTGGTCATGCGCGCCTCCGGCGTCTCTCACTACCGGCTGGCGGGCTCCGTGGCGGTGGCCGGCGCCCTGATCATGCTGGGCACGGTCGTGCTCGGCGAGTATCTCGCGCCGCCGCTCGACCAGTTCGCGCGCAAGTATCGCAGCGTGGCGAAGAACGAGGAGGCGGGCCTGACCGGAGGGCGCAGCACCTGGGTGCGCGACGGCAGCACCATCTTCAACGTGGAGCGCATCAGCAGCGAGTTCGAATTCGGCGGCGTCTACCTGTTCGAGCTGGGCCCGGACCGGCGGCTCGCGTCGGTCAGCCATGCCGACAACGCCGGGCTGGACGCCGAGGAGCGCTGGGTGTTCGAGAACTTCGCCCGCACCCGCTTCACCGACGAGGGGGCGACGGCGAGCCGGCAGCCCCGCACGGTGGAGGACTACGGGGTGGACGCCGAGGTGCTGGGTATCGCGGTGGTCAAGCCCGGCAGCCTGTCCGTGCGCGGCCTGCTGAGCTACATCGGCTACCTGAAGAAGAACGAGCTGGACGCGACCACCTACCAGACCGAGCTCTGGAACCGGATCGCCTCCACGCTCACCATCACGCTGATGCCGGTGCTCGCCATCGGCTTCGTGTTCGGCTCCCTGAGAAGCGCCGGCGCGGGCGGGCGGCTGATGGTGGGCGTGCTGATCGGGCTCGCCTATTTCCTCGCCAGCCGCATGCTGGCCAACACCGGCGTGGTGTTCAACCTGAATCCGGCCGTACTCGCCTGGCTGCCCACGGTGGCCCTGCTGGCGGTCACGGCATTCGTGCTCTCCCGCGTGCGCTGAGGCGCGCTCTGGCCGCGCTCTGGCCGCGCTTTTGCCACGCTCTAGCGGCGTTTCGCCGAACGCACCAGCTTCGTGCCCGAGAGGCGGTCGTGCCAGGCGAGGCCGTCGCTGTCGACCAGCGACCAGAGGAAGCCGGCGCCGCAGGGCAGCCAGGACAGCACGGAGGCGGCGGCGCGCAGCATCGCGCGACGCACGGTCACGGGCCCGCCGTCGCGGCTTACGATCATGATGCGCCAGGATTTCATGCCCAGCGTCTCCGCGCCCCGCACCCAGAAGAAGACGAAATAGCCGGCGACGATGGCCAGCAGCCAGAGCCGATACCAGGGCGTATGGGCGGGTATCGCCTCGCCCGCGTTCATAACGACCAGCGGCAGGGTGCCGAGGAAGACCAGGGCCAGCACGAGCAGGCCGTCGTAGAGAATCCCGGCGAGGCGCAGGAGCAGGCCGACGGGCTCGTCGCCGGCCGGTACGGCACGCGTCACAGCGACTCTATGAACGAGACCATGCGCCGGCGCAGGGCGGCGTCGGGCAGCGCGCCGGTGGCGGCGCCGAGGTTGTCCCGCATGTGCCTCGGCTTCGAGGTGCCCGGGATGACGCAGGTGACCGCCGGATGGGCGAGCACGTACTTCAGGAAGAACTGGCCCCAGCTCTGGATGCCGGCTTCCACGGCCCACTCCGGGACGTCGCGGCCGCGCACGGCGCGGAACAGGTCGCCGTCCTCGAAGGCGCGGTTCACGATCACCGCCACGCCCCGGTCCGCGGCCAGCGGCAGCAGTGTGTCCTCGGCGGCGCGGGTCACGATGGAGTAGTTCAGCTGCACGAAGTCGGGACGCTCCGCCTCGATGACGTCGGCCAGGTCGTCGTGTTCGCTCACCCGGTAATGGGTGATGCCCGAGTAGCGGATGCGGCCGGCCTCCCTGAGCTCGCGGATGCTGCGGAGCTGGGTGCGCGTGTCCACCAGGTTGTGGACCTGCATCAGGTCGATCTTCTCCGTGCGCAGCAACCGGAACGATTCCTCCATCTGCGCCAGACCCTCCTCGCGGCCGCGGGTCCATACCTTGGTGGCGAAGAAGAGCCGGTCGCGCACGCCGAGATCCTCCACCACGCGGCCGACCACGTCCTCCGCCCGGCCGTACATGGGCGAGGTATCGATGACGGAGGCGGCGTGCTCCACCATCAGCTCCACGATCTCCCGCCGGGTGGCCAGGTTCTCCGCCGTCGGCTCCACATCGAAAACGCCCGAGGTGCCCAGCCCCACGATCGGCAGCGGCTCGCCCGAGGCCGGGATCTTCCGCCGCATCACGGGCTCGTCGGCCGCCAGCAGGCCCGGGACCAGAAGACCGCCGCCGGCGGCGGCGCCCATGGCCATCAACTCCCTGCGATTCAGTCTCCACTCGCTCATGTCGGTGCCTCCGTTATCGGTCTCTCTTCCCTCAGCCGCCGATCATAACGCGTGCGGTAGCCCCGCCCGAGGCCGAACGCGACGCCGAGCCAGGCGGCGCAGACGCCGATGACGATGGCGAGGATCGCGGAGAGACCGGCGCCGGCCGCCTGCAGCCCGCCGATGATCTGGGCGGACAGCGCGTCCCCGCCCCGGTAGACGACGGTGTCGATGAAGTTCTTTGCCTTGTACTTGGCCGCGCGGGAGACGACGGTGAACAGGACCTCCTTGGCCGGGCCGGCGATGCCGTAGTTCATGGCCCGGCGCACTACCTGCAGGGCCAGGACGACGCCGAGTACCGGCGTCATCGCCAGCGCGAGGAAGCCGGCGATGCTGACGGCCGGCAGCAGCGCGAGGGTGATGCCCAGCCCGAACCGGCGCATCACCCGGCCGACCACGAGCCCCTGTGCCACCAGCGCCAGCACGTTCACGCTCAGGTCCACCAGAGCGAACACCCGGGTGCGCTGGTTGGAATCGGCGAAAGCCTGCTCGAGGAACTGGGCCTGGAAGATGTACAGCGCGGTGCCGGCGAAGACTGCGAGCATCATCATCGCCGAGACGCCCGTGAGATACGGGCGGCGCAGCGTCAGCGAGATTCCCTCCAGCACGCCGCCGCCCAGCGCCTCGTCCGTGTGCGCCCTCTCGTGCCGGGGCTGGGCATGGGCCCAGCTGCGCAACCGCAGAATGCACACCACGGTGAAGGTGAGCAGTGCGGCCGAGATGAGCAGCATCTGCTGGTAGCCGATCTGCGCGACAAGGAGCGCGGTGAGCGCCGGGCCGGTGAGGGCGCCCACGCTGCCGCCGGCGGCGACGATGCCGAACAGCCGCTTGGCCTGGTCCCGGTCGTAGAGGTCCGCCATGAAGCTCCAGAACACGGACACCACGAACAGGTTGAAGACGCTCAGCCAGACGAAGAAGGCCCGTGCCACCCAGACGGCGTTGTCGCCGGCGCTGGCGAAGGCCAGGTAGAACACGACCAGGTTGGCCGCGCAGAACAGATTCACCCAGGGCAGGAAGCGCGCGCGCGGCCAGCGCCCGGTCACGTAGCCGAACAGGGGCACGACAGCGAGCATGGAGAGGAACGTGGCCAGGAACAGCCAACGGATATTCTCGGTGCCGCCGAGGATGGCCATCTCGTCGCGGATGGGCCGCAGCAGGTAGTAGCTGCAGAGCAGCGTGAAGAAGTAGAGAAAGGACCAGACGACGGCGCTCCGCTCCCGCGGTTCGAGTGCGAACAGACGTTTCAGGAGGGGGGCGTCCCGGCCATTGTCATCCGGGTTCTCGTCATCCGGATTCGCGTCATCCGGATTCGCGTCATCCCGATTCAAGGGCGGCTCCCGCGAGGCAGGCGTCGCGCCGGGAGCGTGGCGGGGTGGGTGAGCCGCATCGACTGATCCTGTGAGGCCACGACCGGTGAGGCACCGGGTGCCTCGGAGGGGGGGCAGGTTGGCACTCCCTAGGGGAATCGAACCCCTGTTTCCGCCGTGAGAGGGCGGCGTCCTGGACCGCTAGACGAAGGGAGCGCAGCTCTTTTTATCCTGCCCGACCCTGCGGGGGCTGCTATTATACGGGCCACTTTGGCAGTTACAAGCGAACTCTATTTGTCGAAACCAGCCCCGGCGGGCTCCGGCCAGCCTCCCATAATCATACCGCGCCCGGACCACAGCGTCTCGCGCGCCAACATCTCCAAGAATGCACTGAAAGTCCTGTACCGGCTGAAGGACGCCGGCTTCCAGGCTTTCCTGGTGGGCGGTGCCGTGCGCGACCTTCTCCTGGGTCTGAGGCCCAAGGACTTCGACGTGGCGACGGACGCGGATCCGGATCAGGTGCGTGATCTCTTCCGCAACTCGCGCCTGATCGGGCGGCGATTCCGCCTGGCCCACGTTCGCTTCGGTCGCGACATCATCGAGGTGGCCACTTTCCGCGCCAGCGCCGACGAAGCCGACGAGCGCGCGGACGTGGAGCTGGACCAGCACGGCCGCATCCTGCGCGACAACGTGTACGGGGCCATCGACGAGGACGTGTGGCGGCGGGACTTCACGGCCAACGCGCTCTACTACAACATCGCCGACTTCAGCATCTGGGACTACGTTGGCGGCGCGCGGGATATCGAGGAGCGCGTGCTGCGCCTGATCGGCGACCCGGAGCAGCGGCTGCGCGAAGATCCGGTGCGCATGCTCCGTGCGGTGCGCTTCGCCGCCAAGCTGGATTTCACCATCCACGACGAGGTGGCCGAACTGATGCCCGGGCTCAGCGCGCTGCTGGGCCACGTGCCCGCGGCCCGGCTGTTCGACGAGTTCGTGAAGATGTTCCAGGCAGGCCATGCCCGGCGCACCTTCGAGCTGCTGCTCGAGCACGGGCTGTTCGGGCGGCTGTTCCCGGAGACGCGGCGCGAGCTGGACGGCCCGGTCGCGGCCAGGTTCCGGGAGTTCATCGCGCTGGCGCTGGCCAACACGGACCAGCGGGTGGCGGAGGGCAAGGCGGTGACGCCGATGTTCCTGCTGGGGGTGTTCCTGTGGGCGCCGGTGCGGGCGCGGGCCGCGGAGATGCTCGCGGAGCGCAAGATGGGCGAGCCGCAGGCGCTAGGCATCGCCGCCGGGGAGGTGGTGGCGAGGCAGCAGTCGCTCATCTCCATTCCGAAGCGCTTCGCGATCCCCATGCGCGAGATGCTCGCGCTGCAGCCCCGCTTCGAGCGGCGCCGCGGCAAGCGGGCCATGAGTTTCCTGGAACATCGGCGTTTCCGTGCCGCCTACGATTTCATGCTGCTGCGCTCGCGCATCGGCGAGGTCGATCCGGAGGTGGCCGCTTTCTGGACCGAGGTGCAGGAGATGAGCGGCGAGGAGCGGGCCGGCGCCTTCGAGGTGCGCGGTTCCTCAGCCGGCGGCAAGGGCAGTGGCCAGGGCGGCGACCAGGAAAGCGGCAAGGGCGAGGGCAGCAAGAGCGGTCGCCGCCGGCGTCCCCGCCGGCGCAAACGCCGGGAATCGGGCGATTGAAGCCGGCCGGGCGGGCGGTGTGGCGGCCCGCCTGGGTCGCGCTTGGCAGCAACCTGGACGCGCCCGATGAGCAGGTCCGCGGCGCCTTCGACGAGATCGGCCGATTGCCGGAGGTGCGCCTGGTGGCCCGCTCCCCGCTGTACCGCTCGCCTCCCATGGGTCCGGCCGACCAGCCCGACTTCGTCAACGCCGTCGCGGGCCTGGTGACCCGACTCGGTCCGTCCGAACTGCTGCAGGCGCTGCACGGCATCGAGCGGGCGCACGGGCGCCGGCGCAGCGAGTCCGCCCGCTGGGGTCCGCGCACCCTCGACCTGGACCTCCTCGTCCATGGCCAGACGGTCTGCGACGAGCCGGGTCTGACCCTGCCGCACCCGGGCATCGGCGAGAGAAATTTTGTATTGTTGCCGCTGGCGTCGGTGGCCCCGGATCTCGTCATCCCGGGCCTCGGTCGAGTCGCGACGCTGGCGCAGCGGATCGCCGGGACGGGTGTCGAGTGTCTGGGGCGCCTGGAGCAGCGGATGGAGGAGCGAGGAGGCGAAGACGGAGGATGAGCCCGTCCGATAACAGCACAGTCACGCCGCTGCGGCGCCAGGGCGGCAAGGATTCGTCGCCGCCCCGCTACCTGGTGGTGGAAGGGCCCATCGGCGTGGGCAAGACCAGCCTCGCGCGGCGCCTGGCCCGAACCTTCGGCAGCGAACTGCTGCTGGAGGAGACCCAGGAGAATCCGTTCCTCGAGCGCTTCTACCGCACGGGCAGGACGGCGGCATTGCCGACCCAGCTGCACTTCCTGTTCCAGCGCGCCCGCCAGGTGGAAGGCCTGCGCCAGGACGACCTGTTCCGGCCGATGCTGGTGGCGGATTTCCTGCTGGAGAAGGACCGCCTGTTCGCCGAGCTGAACCTGGACAGGGAGGAGCTCTCGCTGTACGAACAGATCTACGACCGGCTCGACATCGATGCGCCAACGCCGGACCTGGTCGTGTACCTGCAGGCGCCGGTGGAGGTGCTCATGGAGCGCATCGCGCGCAGGGGCCTCGACTACGAGCGCGACATGGACCCCGGTTACCTGGAACGGCTCGCCGAAGCCTATGCGCGGTTCTTCCACGATTACGCCGAAGCGCCGCTGCTGATCGTGAATGCGGCCGGCATCGATCCGGTCCATAATGACGACGATTTCCGGCTGCTGTGCGAACAGATCCGTCGCACCAGCAGCGGGCGGCACTTCTTCAACCCCAATCCGGTCGCTTTTGCCTGACGCCCCGGGCCGGGCGCGTCGCACCGCGACCCTCATCCCCAGACGCCAAGAAGAGACATGTACACACAGCTTCAGCAACGCGACATGGCGGAGCCGCCGGTCAACGTCGGCACCCTCGTGCAGATGAAGTCCGAGGACGAACCCATCGCCTGCCTGACGGCCTACGACGCGAGTTACGCCCTGCTGGTGGATGCCGCGGGGACCGACGTGGTGCTCGTCGGCGACTCCCTCGGCATGGTCATCCAGGGCCACGACACCACGGTGCCCGTGACGGTGGACGACATCATCTACCACACCCGCAACGTGGCCCGCGGACTGCAGCGGGCCTTCCTGATGGCGGACATGCCGTTCATGAGCTACACGGATCCGGCCCAGGCGCTCGACAACGCGGTGCGCCTCATGCAGGAGGGCGGCGCCATGATGATCAAGCTGGAAGGCGGCGCCGGCCAGATCGAGATCGTGCAGCACCTGGCCCGCCACGATATCCCCGTCTGTGCCCATCTCGGGCTGAAGCCCCAGTCCGTGCACAAGATCGGCGGGTTCCGGGTGCAGGGCAGGGAGGCGGGGGAGGCCGAGAAGATGGTGGACGCCGCGAAACGGCTGCAGGACGTCGGCGCCGACCTGGTGCTGCTGGAGTGCGTGCCCAACGAGGTGGGCGCCGCCGTGCGCGAACGGGTGGAAGTCCCGGTGATCGGCATCGGCGCGGGGCCGGAGGTGGACGGCCAGATCCTGGTGCTCTACGACATTCTCGACATCACCCAGGGCCGCACGCCCCGCTTCGTGAAGAACTTCATGGCGGGCCAGCCGTCGCCGCTGGAGGCGCTGAAGGCCTACGTGACCGCGGTGAAGGATCGCAGCTACCCGGCGGCGGAGCATTGTTTCTCGTGAGCGCCGCAGACCGCAGGAAAGGGGACGGCACGCTGCACGAGGTCAGCACGCCGGCCGAAGTCCGTGCCTGGACGGCGGAGCGGCGCCGGGCGGGCGAGCGCATCGCCTTCGTGCCCACCATGGGTAATCTGCACGAGGGCCACCTGAGTCTGGTGCGCCTGGCCCGGGAGTATGCCGAACGCGTGGTGGCGAGCATCTTCGTGAACCCCACCCAGTTCGGTGCCGGCGAGGACTACGGCGACTATCCGCGCACGCCCGGGGACGACCGGCGGCTGCTTGCGAGCGCCGGTACCGACCTCCTGTTCACGCCCTCGCCGGAGACGGTCTACCCCTTCGGCGAGGATGCGGCCACCCGGCTGCACGTGCCGGGCCTGTCGGAGGATTTGTGCGGGCGCTTCCGGCCGGGTCACTTCGACGGCGTCGCCACCGTGGTCTGCCGCCTCTTCTGCATGGTGGGGCCGGAGGTGGCCGTGTTCGGCCAGAAGGACTACCAGCAGTTCCTCATCATCCGCCGCATGACCCGGGATCTTTCCATGCCCATCGGCATCGTGCTCGGGCCCACGGTGCGCGAGCCGGATGGTCTCGCGTTCAGTTCCCGGAACCGCTACCTGACCGAGTCCGAGCGCAGTACCGCGCCTCTGCTGCATGAGGTGCTGGAAGAGGTGCGCGAGGCGCTTCTGAGCGGCGAGCGCGATTTCGCGTCGCTGGAAGGTCACGCGCTGGCCCGGCTGGAGAAGAGCGGCTTCGCGCCGGACTACGTGGGCATCCGCCAGGCGAAGGACCTGGCGGTCCCCTCGGCCGGCAGTCACGAACTGGTGGTGCTGGCCGCCGCCCGGCTGGGTCGCGCGCGGCTGATCGACAACGTGCTGGTGCAGGTCTGAGGGACGCGCCGAAGGCTCAGTCGGAGACGTAATTCCGCCCGTGGTGCTTGGCCCGGTACAGTGCATCGTCGGCACGCCGGAGCAGCGACGGGAAGTCGTATTCCCGGCCCGTCTCGCAAACGCCCATGGAGACCGTCACCGCCGAACCGGGGCCTTCCTCGGCGCCGGGCGCAAGGCCGCAGACCGCCTCCCGCACACGCTCGCCGACGGCTTTCGCCGCGCCGGTGGACAGCCCGGGCAGCAGGACCGCGAACTCGTCGCCGCCGAAGCGCGCCAGCAGGTCGGACGGGCGGAAATACGCCCGCAGGGCGTCGGCCACCTCGGACAGCACCCGGTCGCCGGCCACGTGGCCGTAGCGGTCGTTGAACGACTTGAAGCGGTCGACGTCGATCATGATCAGCGAGGCGGGTTCGTCGTCCGCGCGGCAGCGGGACAGTTCCCGCGGGAACATGTCCTCCATCCAGTGACGGTTGTTGAGACCCGTCAGCGCGTCCGTGGTGGCATGGTGCTCGAATTTTCGCAGCGCACCGATGCTGTCGGCGAGGAAGTTGTTGTGCTGTCGCACCCGCTCGGACAGCACGGACAGCAGGTTCTTGGCGAAGGCATGGGAGGCGTCCACCAGATTCCAGAGGACGTCCTTGTGAATCACCATGAGATGGGAGTCCTCGTCCGCCACCACCCAGGCGGAGGGGTCCCGGTTCTCGATGATCGACATCTCGCCGGCGCAGTCGCCAACGTCCAGGCTGCGCAGCGGCGGCGCATCCAGATGGCCGACGTGCACACTCATGCTGCCGGAGAGAACGATGTAGACCGATTCGTTGGTGCAGTCGGGTGCCAGCACGACCTCGCCACGGGAGGCATCGCGGCGGTCGCAGGCCTGCAGCAGTTCCTGCACGGCGTCGGCATTGACGCCGTGGAAGAGCCGCAGCCCCGCCAGCAGGGAACGCTTGTAGTCCGAGTTGATCGTGGGGTCTTCTCGGTCCTGGCCGTCCCTGCGCCAGTGTCCCGTCGTCTTCTGCATCAGGCTGTCAGACATAGCCGCCCGGGCCATGAGCCCCCCTGTGTTCAAGGCGTCAGGTATACGCCAGCCCACCGGCAAAAACAACGACCGGGCGGCAAAAAGGCGCGCCGCGTCCCCGCCGGAGGTCAAAAGTGTGAACTCACTCGCTCTCCAGCATGGATTTCATCTGTTCGAAGGTGGAGGCTTCGGCGGCGCCGGCGACGGGATAATGCAGGTTCAGCGAGCGGAGATTGTCGACGATGATCCCGGCGACCGCCGCGCGCATCTCCTTCTTGTCGTCGGCCGGTATGGCATACCACGGCGCCCAGGGCCGGGAGGTGGCGTTCAGGGCCGCCTCGTAGGCCGCCATGTATTCGTCCCAGTGCTGGCGCTCGCGCACGTCGTGGGGTTCGAACTTCCAGTTCTTGTCCTCCTCGTTCAGGCGGTCCAGGAAGCGTTGGCGCTGCTCCTCGCGCGAGACGTTGAGCCAGAATTTCATGATCACGGTGCCGTTGCGGGCGAGATGCTTTTCCTGGTCGGCGATGGACTCCAGGCGCTGGTCCCAGATGCCGTGCTGGTCGATCGCGCCCGGCAGCCGCTGGTTGTCCAGGATGTCGGGATGGACCCGCACGACCAGCACCTCCTCGTACTGGCTGCGGTTGAATACGCCGATACGGCCGCGCTCCGGCAGCACCCGGGTCGTGCGCCAGAGGAAGTCGTGGTCCAGCTCGGTGGCGCTCGGCTTGCCGAAACTGAAGACCTGGCAGCCGGCGGGATTGACCCCGCTCAGCACCGCGCGGATGGTGCTGTCCTTGCCCGCCGCGTCCATGGCCTGGAAGACCAGCAGGACGGCGTAACGGTTATGCGCGTAGAGGACCCGCTGCAGTTCCGCCAGCTTCTTCACCCGCTTCTTCAGGCGCTTCTTCGCCGAGCCCTCGCCGTCCGCTATGCGGGTGGGCGTCTCGTCGACCCGGAAGCTGCCGTCGAAGGGGACCAGGTAGGGGGAGGGGCTTGCTTCGAACATCGGTGTCTCCGGTGGTCTCCTTACGACAGGGTAGCTCCGTGGCGGGCGAGCGCCCAGTCGACGTGCTCGCGCACCATGGCGGAGGGGTGGTCCGCCCTGGCCCGCAACGCATCCAGCACCTCGGCCGTGCTGTCTGCGTTGCCGAGCGCCACCGCGACGTTTCGCAGCCAGCACTCATGGCCGATGCGGCGGATCGCGCTGCCTTCCATGCGGGACAGCCATTCCCGCTCGTCCCAGAGGAACGCCTCCGCGAGCGCGATGCCGTCCAGACCGTGGCGGGGCGCGAAGTCGTCCTCCCGGGTGAGCTGCGCGAACTTGTTCCAGGGGCAGAAGAGCTGGCAGTCGTCGCAGCCGTAGATGCGATTGCCGATGGCGGCGCGGAATTCCTCCGGGATGGAATCACGCAGCTCGATGGTGAGATAAGAGATGCAGCGGCGGGCGTCCAGCTCGTAGGGTGCGGTGATGGCGCCGGTGGGGCAGACGTCGATACAGGCCCGGCATGTGCCGCAGTGATCGGTGACTGGCTCGTCGACGGGCAGCGGCAGGTCGGTGTAGATCTCGCCGAGGAAGAACCAGGAACCGGCATCCCGGCTGAGCAGGTTCGTGTGCTTGCCGATCCAGCCGAGCCCGGCGTCTCTCGCCAGCGGCTTCTCCAGAACCGGCGCGCTGTCCACGAATACCCGGTAGCCGAACTCGCCGACCTCGCGGCGGATGCGCTCGGACAGTCTCTGCAACCGCCGGCGCAGCACCTTGTGGTAGTCGCGTCCGAGCGCGTAGCGCGAGACATAGGCACGCGAGGGGTGATCCAGCAGCTGGCGCGCATCCTCGGCCTGCTCGGGCAGATAGTCCATGCGCACGCAGATCACGCTCACGGTGCCCGGCACCAGTTCCGCGGGGCGGCTGCGCCGGGTCCCGTGCTTCTCCATGTAGTGCATCGTGCCGTGGCGTCCCTCGCCCAGCCAGCGGGTGAGGCGGGCCTCGTCGGCGGCCAGCTCGGGCCGCGCGATGCCGCACCGCTGGAAGCCGAGTTCCTTCGCCCACGCGCGGATGCGTGCGGCGAGGTCCGTCATCTGCGGGTTGCTGTCTGTTGTGTCTGCGCTCATCGGGGGCGGGGAAGCATGACGGTGGGGGTGGTTCACTGCCTGGCCCCAGTATAATGGCGGCCATGGATCCATTACCGATGACAGTCTACGACGCCGAGGGCGTGCGCGCGCTGGACCGCTGTGCGATCGAGCGCCAGGGCATCCCCGGTTACACTCTCATGTGCCGCGCCGGCAGTGCGCTGCTCACGGCCCTGGAGGCGGAGTTCCCGTCGGCGAACCGCCTGCTGGTGGTCTGCGGGGCGGGGAACAATGCGGGCGACGGCTACGTGCTGGCCCGGCTGGCCCGGGAGGAGGGCTACCACGTGGTGGTCGCCGCCCTGGTGCCGCCGTCGTCGCTCGGCGGCGATGCTGCCCGCGCCTGGCAGGACTTCGCGGCGGACGGCCGCGAGGCCGTGGAATGGAATCCGGCGCTGCTGGCCGAGGCGGATCTCGTGGTCGACGCCATCCTGGGCACCGGCCTGACGCGGGACGTCGAGGGTCGCTTCGCGGCGGCCGTGGACGCCATCAACGAGGCGGATCCGCCGGTCCTCGCGGTGGACATCCCCTCCGGGCTCGATGCGGATGACGGTCGCATCCGCGGCACTGCCGTCGAGGCCGATGCCACGGTGACCTTCGTGGGCCTGAAGGCCGGGCTCGTCAGCGGCGCCGGCCCGGAGCTCTGCGGCCGGCTGCGCTACTCCGGCCTCGACGCGCCCGCCGACTGCGCCGACGCAGCGGAGCCCGTGCTGCGGCGGCTGAGCGAGACCACGCTGGCTCGCCTCCTGCCGCGGCGGCCGCGTACCGCGCACAAGGGGCTGTTCGGGCACCTGCTTATCGTGGGCGGCTCGCCCGGCATGGGCGGCGCGGTTCGGCTGGCGGGCGAGGCCGCTCTGCGCGCCGGTGCCGGCCTCGTGACCATCGCCACTCACCCCGACCATGCCGCCGTCGTCACCGGCGGGCGGCCCGAACTCATGTGCCGCGGCGTGCAGCGAGGCGATGACCTGGCGCCATTGATCTCCCGGGCGAGCCACCTGGCCCTCGGACCGGGGCTGGGTACCGGGGACTGGAGCCGGGAAATGTTTGCGGCGGCGCTGGCCTCGGGCCTGCCGGCGGTCCTGGATGCCGACGCCCTCAATCTCCTGGCCGAGGCGCCGCGGCGCAACGACGACTGGATCCTCACCCCCCATCCCGGCGAGGCGGGGCGGTTGCTGGAGACCGGCAGCGCTGACGTTCAGGCCGGCCGGATGGCAGCGGTGGCGGCCATTTGCGAGCGCTACGGCGGCGTCGCGGTGCTGAAAGGCGCCGGCACTCTCGTGGCGGCCGGCGACGGCGGGCCGCCGGCGATCTGCACCGACGGCAATCCGGGCATGGCGTCGCCCGGCATGGGCGACGTGCTGACGGGCCTCGTGGGCGCTCTGCTGGCCCAGGGCCTCGAGGCCCGTCGGGCGGCGGAGGCCGGCGTGCTGGTGCACGCGCTGGCCGGCGACGCTGCCGCCCGAGATGGCGAGCGCGGCCTGGTCGCCGGAGACCTCATCGCCGGGATACGGGCGTGGGTGAATCCCTGAGCGCGGAACTGCCGGACGCTGCGGCCACCGAGGCACTGGGCGGGGCGCTCGCCCGTGCGCTCCCCGGGCCGGGCGAGGGCGGTTGCCTGATCCTGTTGCAGGGCGAACTCGGTGCCGGCAAGACCACCCTTGTGCGCGGGCTGCTGCGGGCGGCCGGGCATACGGGGCCCGTGCCCAGCCCCACCTACACGCTGGTCGAACCCTACGAGATCGACGGCCGGCGCCTCTTCCACCTGGACCTGTACCGCATCGCGCATGCGGAGGAACTCGAGTATCTCGGCTGGCGGGACATGGAAGGTGCGATCTCGCTGGTGGAATGGCCGGAGCGGGCGCCGGATCTGGCGGCCGCAGCCGACCTCGTGATCCGGCTCGCGCACGCCGACGGCGGCCGGCACGCCTGCATAGAGGGGATCACCCCCACCGGCGCGCGGCTGGCAGGGGCCATGGAGCAGTGGATTTCCCACTTCAAGTAATAGCCGTATCTGGCTGGTTATCCAGCGAAAAACCCCTTGGAATTCTGTTCCGGATCAGTATACTGGGACGGCCTTATGTCGATTGCGCACGGCGGCCGGGTTTATGCAGCGAGCGGGGATTCCATTCTTTTCGGCAGTAATCTGCGCGGCCCTGTGCCTGCTCGCCGTACCCGCATCTTCCGCCACCGTCGAAGACATCCGCCTGTGGTCGGAAGACGGTAAGACCCGCGTCGTCCTCGACCTGAGCGCGCCGGCCGACCACACGCTGTTCACGCTGCCCCGGCCCGACCGGGTGGTGGTCGACGTGCGCAACAGCCGGCTCGCCGAACGGCTGGCCGAGCTGCCGCAAGGCACGGGCTACGTCCGCGGTATCCGGGCCGCGCGGCGCGACGGCGACGACCTGCGCATCGTGCTCGACCTGGAGCGTTCCGTGCGTCCGCGCAGTTTCAGCGCCGGACCTTACGGCCGCTACGGCGACCGCCTGGTCATCGACCTGGCGGAAACCGGCATCCCGGAGCCCGTGAAGACGGTGCGCCCGCGCCCCGACGCCAAGCCCCGGGACCTGGTGATCGCCGTCGATCCCGGCCACGGCGGGCGCGACCCGGGCGCCATCGGCCAGGGCCGGACCCGCGAGAAGGACGTCGTGCTCGCCATCGGGCGCAAGCTGGCCGCCAGGATCGATGCCGAGCCCGGCATGCGGGCCGTGCTCGTGCGCAAGAACGACAGCCTGATCCCGCTGCGAGAGCGCATGGAGTACGCCCGCCGCCACCGCGCCGATCTGTTCGTCTCCATCCATGCCGATGCCGTGCGGGACAAGCGAGCACGGGGCTCCTCGGTGTGGGTGTTGTCGCTGAAGGGCGCCAGCGACGAGGCAGCCCACCGGCTCGCCGAGCAGAACAACACTCATCTGATCGGCGGCGTAGCGCTCTCCGACAAGGACGAGGACCTGGCCTCCATACTGCTGGACCTGTCCCAGAACGCCTCGCTGGGCGCCAGTATGGAGGTGGGCAAGAAGGTGATCGACGAGCTGGCCAAGGTGGGAACGGTCCACAAGCGCACCGTGCAGCAGGCCGGCTTCGCCGTGCTGAAGTCGCCGGACGTGCCTTCCATCCTCGTCGAGACCGCGTTCATCTCGAATCCGAGCGAGGAGCGCAAGCTGAAGGACCGGAATCACCAGGAGCGGCTGGCCGATGCCATCCTCGGCGGCATCCGCAACTACTTCTACGCCAACCCGCCGCCGGACTCCTGGGTGGCGCAGGCCGTCCGCGACGGCCGCGAGCCCGAGGTCAAGCACGTGATATCCCGCGGCGACACGCTGAGCGAGATCGCCACCCGCTACAACGTGAGCGTCTCCTCCATTCGCGCGGTGAACAATCTCGCCGGCGACCGTATCCGCATCGGTCAGGTGCTGCGCATCCCCTCCGACGGCTGACCTCCCGGCCTTCGTGCGACGGGCCTCCCGCCTGGCGGCCGGTCGGAGCTTTGTGACAGAATCTCGGCACGGGCCTACGGTTGCGCCCGGCACCCGCATTATGGCCATCCGAATACTCCCCGAACATCTGGTGAATCAGATCGCCGCCGGCGAGGTCGTCGAGCGGCCGGCTTCCGTGGTCAAGGAGCTGGTGGAGAACAGCCTGGACGCCGGCGCGCGGCGCATCGAGGTGGACATCGAGGCGGGCGGGGCGCGCCTGATCCGGATCCGGGACGACGGCGCCGGCATCCCGGAGGCGGAGGTCGGGCTGGCCCTCGCCCGGCACGCCACCAGCAAGATCGACAGCCTGGACGATCTCGAGGCCGTCGCCTCGCTCGGTTTCCGCGGCGAGGCGCTGCCGAGCATCGCCTCGGTGTCCCGCCTCTCGCTGACTTCCCGTGCAGCCGGCGCCGGCAGCGCGTGGCGGGTTGGCGCCGACAACGGCGCCGTGTCGGAGCCGGTCCCCGCGGCGCATCCGGAGGGGACTACCGTCGAGGTGCGGGACCTGTTCTTCAACACACCGGCCCGGCGCCGGTTTCTGCGCACCGAGAAGACGGAGTTCCAGCACATCGACCGGGCGCTGCGCCGGCTCGCGCTGTCTCGCTTCGACGTCCAGTTCACCCTGACCCACAACGGGCGCAGCGTGATGCATCTGCCCGCCGCCACGGACGGCACCGGTCGGCTGCGGCGACTGTCCCAGGTGCTGGGCGAACGCTTCGCGGCGGAGTGCATCGAAGTGGAGCGCGAGGCGCAGGGTATCGCTCTGGCCGGCTGGCTGGCCCTGCCCACCTATTCCCGCAGCCAGGCCGATCTCCAATACAGCTACGTGAACGGGCGCGCGGTGCGCGACAAGGTACTCATGCATGCGGTGCGCCACGGTTACCGGGACGTGCTCTTCCACGGCCGCCACCCGGCTTACCTGATCAGCGTCAGCCTGGACCCGGCCCGGGTGGATGCGAACGCCCATCCCGCCAAGCACGAGGTCCGCTTCCGCGACTCGCGCAGCGTGCACGAATTCGTCTTCCGCAGCATCGAGCAGGCCCTGGCCGAGACCCGTCCGGGCGCGCGTCCCGCTGCCGCGGCGGTCGCTGCCCCGGCGACACTGCGGGAGTTCCGCCAGTCGGCCATGCCGCTGGCGGCCGCCGACTGGCCTGTTGCGGAATCGGGAGCCGCGGAGCCGCTGGCCGCCTACGCGGCGCTGGCCGGCAGCGACGAACCCGGCAGCGACGAACCCGACGCGACGGCGACGGTGGCGGCGACGGAAGCGCAGGCGCCGTCTCCGGCGGCCGGCGCCGTGCCGCCGCTCGGATACGCGCTGGCCCAGCTCCACGGCATCTACATCCTCGCGGAGAACGCGGACGGGCTTGTCCTCGTGGACATGCATGCCGCGCACGAGCGCATCACCTACGAGCGGCTGAAGCGGGCCTTCGCCGACCGCCATGTGGTGCGCCAACCGCTGCTGGTGCCCCGGACGGTGGAGGTTTCCCGGGCCGAAGCCGACCTGGCCGAGCAGCACGCGGACGAGTTCCGTGAGGTCGGCCTGGTGCTGGATCGCCACGGGCCGGAGTCGGTAGTGATCCGGGAGATACCGACGCTGCTTGCCGCCTCCGCGGCGGAAGAGCTGGTGCGCGACGTGCTGGCGGACCTGGCCGAGCACGGCACCAGCGGCCGCATCGCCGGCCACGTGGACGAGCTGCTCGCCACCATGGCCTGCCACCATTCGGTGCGGGCCAATCGCTCCATGACCGTGCCGGAGATGAATGCCCTGCTGCGCGCCATGGAGACCACCGAACGCGCCGATCAATGCAACCACGGGCGCCCGACCTGGACGGCGCTGGGCCTGCGCGAGCTCGACCGGCTGTTTCTGCGCGGGCAGTGACTCGCGGCAGGGCAGAGCGCTCCCCGGCCGGTCCCGTGATCTGCCTGATGGGGCAGACCGCAGCCGGGAAGACGGACATCGCCGTGGAGCTCGCGCGCCGCCTGCCGGTTGAGATCGTCAGCGTCGATTCGGCGATGGTGTACCGGGGCATGGATATCGGCACCGCCAAGCCACCGGCAGAGGTGCTGGCCAAGGCGCCTCATCGGCTGATCGACATCCGCGAACCCGAGGAAACCTACTCGGCCGGCGAGTTCCGGCGTGACGCGCTGCGTTCGATCCGCGAGATCCGCGAGGCCGGCCGCATCCCGCTGCTGGTGGGAGGCACCATGCTCTATTTCCGGGCGCTGATCCGGGGGCTGGCCGAGCTGCCCGGCCGCGACCCGGCCGTGCGCGCGGCCATCGACGCCCGCGCGGGCGCACTGGGCTGGCCCGCGCTGCACGGCGAACTGGCCCGGATCGACCCCGAGACGGCGGCGCGCGTGGAACCGGGCGATGCGCAGCGCATCCAGCGGGCTCTCGAGGTCTGGGAGCTGAGCGGGCGGGCGCTGTCCGACTGGCACCGGGAGCAGGCACAGTCGCCGCCGGCCGGGCACTTCATCCGCCTGGCGCTGGTGTTCGGGGACCGGGGCGTGCTCCGGGAGCGCATCCGCCTGAGGCTGGAGGCGATGCTGGAGGCCGGCTTCGTCGCCGAGGTGGCGGGATTGCTGGCCCGGCCCGGCCTCAGCGCCGATGCGCCGGCGCTGCGTGCGGTCGGCTACCGGCAGCTGGTGCGACACCTGTGCGGTGAGGCCACCCTGGCAGAGGCCGTCCGGGAAGCGGAGGTCGCGACAGCGCGTCTCGCCAAGCGTCAGCACACCTGGTTACGCGGGGACGACGAAGCGCAATGTCTGGACCCCCTTGATCCGTCCGCACCCGGCCGCATATCGGCATCGATAGAGGCAATTTTCGGTTGTCCCGACGGACCCTGACCCGCGACGGCCTGTGGTATGCTGCCGCCGTGTCTGCTTGGGTTGAGACACCCGCACCGGTTCGCCCGCGCCCCGTACGCGGAGTCGGGCAGCAGCCGGCGGGACAACGATAACAATAAAGGAGTAGGAGGATGGCCAAGGGCCAGTCTTTGCAAGATCCGTTTCTGAACATCCTGCGCAGGGAAAAGGTGCCGGTATCCATCTACCTGGTGAACGGCATCAAGCTGCAGGGGCAGATCGATTCGTTCGATCAGTTTGTCGTATTGCTGAAGAACAGTGTCAATCAGATGGTGTACAAGCACGCCATCTCGACGGTGGTACCGTCGCGCAACGTCCGTCTTCCCGCTGCCGACGAAGGTGGGGATGACGCTGACTGAGCGGAGCAGCACGTTCTCCCCGGAGGTTCCACTTGTTTGAACGCCCGAAGAGCGGCGAGCGTGCGATTCTGGTCAATGTTGAGTTCGGCGCCCGGCCGGACCCGGAGGAGTGCCAGGAGCTCAGGGAGCTCGCGCTGTCCGCCGGAGCCGACGTGCTGGACACCATCGACGTCACCCGGCGCTCGCCCGAACCCCGCTACCTGATCGGCAGCGGCAAGGTCGACGAGCTGGCCGATCGCGTCGCCGGCGAGTGCGCCGAGCTCGTGATCTTCGGTCATGATCTCTCGCCCAGCCAGGAGCGCAACCTGGAGAGCCGCCTGCGCTGCCGCGTGCTCGATCGCACCGGCCTGATCCTGGACATTTTCGCCCAGCGTGCCCGCTCCCACGAGGGCAAGCTGCAGGTGGAGCTCGCCCAGTTGCGTCACATCGCCACCCGGCTGGTCCGCGGCTGGACTCACCTCGAGCGCCAGAAGGGCGGCATCGGCCTGCGCGGGCCGGGCGAGACCCAGCTCGAGACCGACCGCCGGCTGATCCAGGACCGCATCCGGCGCATCCAGGCCCGGCTGGAGAAGGTGGACAGCCAGCGCGAACTCGGACGGCGCAACCGTCTGCGCGGCGAGGTGCCGACGGTCGCACTGGTGGGTTACACCAATGCCGGCAAGTCGACTCTGTTCAACCGGCTGACGGAAGCCCGGGTCTATGCGGCGGACCAGCTGTTCGCTACGCTGGACCCCACCCTGAGGCGCCTCGAGCTGCCCGACGCGAGCGAGGTCGTGCTGGCCGACACCGTCGGTTTCGTGCGCGATCTGCCCCACGAACTCGTCGCCGCATTCCGCTCGACGCTGAAAGAGACGCGGGATGCGAGCCTGATCCTCCACGTGATCGACGCCAGCGATCCGCAGCGCCTGCCGCGTATCCGCCAGGTCAACGAGGTGCTGGAGCAGATCGGCGCGCGGGATGTGCCGCAGATCAGGGTGTACAATAAGATCGATATTCTCGGGCGCCCGCCGCGGCTGGAGTCCGACGATGACGGCGATCCACGCGGTGTCTGGCTCTCCGCCCGCACGGGCGAAGGTCTGGATCTGCTGCTGGAAGCTCTCCGGGTGAAGTTCCGTGCCCGCCGGGTAAGCGGCAGGCTGCGGCTTGCGCCGTCGGAAGGGCGCCAGCGCTCCGTGCTCTATGGCGCGGGCGCCGTGGTGGAAGAGGAGCCTGCCGAGGATGGCGGCTGGTGGCTGGAGCTGGACATGGATGCGACAGATTTCGCCCGGTTCTGCGCCCATGAGAACATCGCCGGGGACCGCCTCGAGCCGTACCGTGAGGACGGCGGGGCGGGCGTCGAACAACGCGCGGCGTCCTGACGCCGGCAGAGGAATGAACGAAGCACATGGCCTGGAACGAATCTGGTGACGGCAATGATCCCAAGGGCCCCAGGGACCCCAAGGACCCCTGGGGAGGGCGAGATCAGGGCCCGGCTGATCTGGACAAGATCATCCGCGACTGGCAGCGCCGTCTGAGGAGCGCCTTCGGCGGCAAGGGCGGCGGCGGTGGTGGCGGGCCGGCGGGCGGCAATACCGGCATCGCCATCATCATCGTGCTGGCGCTGGTAGCCTGGGGGCTCACGGGCCTGTACCGCGTCGACGAGGCCGAACGCGGGCTGGTACTGCGCTTCGGCGACTATCAGGCGACGACCATGCCGGGGCTGCACTGGCATATTCCGTATCCCATCGAAACGGTGGAGAAGGTGAATGTCGGCGCGGTCAGCCGCTTCGAGCAGACCTCCCAGATGCTTACCGGCGACGAGAACTTCGTGCTGGTGGATCTCGCCGTCCAGTACCGCAGGATCGACCCGATCGCCTTCCGCTTCAATGTGCGCAATGCCGACGAGACGCTGGACGAGGTGAGCGAGAGCGCCATCCGCGAGGTCGTCGGCAAGAGCACGCTGGACGAGATCCTGCTCGAGAACCAGGCGGAGATCGCCGACCGGACCCAGGACCTCATTCAGCGCACACTCGACCTGTATGAGGCCGGAATCACCGTGATCTCCGTGAATCTGCAGAAGGTACAGTTTCCCAACCAGGTGAGGGACGCCGTCCAGGATGCGGTCAAGGCGCGGGAGGACAAGGAGCGCCTGCGTCTGGAGGCGGAAGCCTACCGTAACGACATCATTCCGCGGGCGCGGGGTCAGGCCGCGCGCATGCGCGAGGATGCCCTTGCCTACAGGGACCGGCTGATCGCCAACGCGGAAGGTGAGGCGGCCCGCTTCGAGCTGCTGCTGGCGGAATATCAGGCGGCGCCGGAGGTGACCCGGGAGCGTCTCTACATCGAATCCATCGAGGACGTCCTGCAGCGTTCCAACAAGATCCTGCTGGACGCGGAGGGCAGCGGCAACCTGCTGTACCTGCCGATCGACAAACTACTGCAACGTCAGACCCGCGGCGCCGAAGGAGACGGCGGTTCCGCGGCGCAGTCGACGACGAGTTCGCTGCCGCAGATGCGAGAGCAAAGCGATCCCAGAAACCGCGACGACGCTCGCACCAGGAGGACCCGCTGATGAGTAACGCCCGATTCATCGTCGTCATCGTCCTCGGTCTGGCACTGGTGATCCTCGGCCTTTCGGTCTTCACCGTCGACGAGCGCGAGTATGCGCTCAAGTTCCGGTTCGGCGAGGTCATCGCTTCCGATTACGAGCCTGGCCTGCATTTCAAAATGCCGATCGTCAACAACGTCCGGAAGTTCCCGCGGCAGATCCTGACGCTGAACAATCCACCCGAGGAAGTCATTACCGCGGAGAAGAAATCCGTGTTCGTGGACTTCTTCGTGAAGTGGCGCATCCGGGATGCGAGGCAGTACTACGTGTCCACGGGCGGCAACGAGGTGATTGCCACGGGCCGCCTGCTGGAGATTCTCAAGGCCGATCTGCGAAACGAGTTCGCCAAGCGAACGGTGCGCCAGGTGGTCTCCCTGGAGCGTACCGTGCTCATGGACGACATAGTCGTCGCCGCGGCGGAGACGGCGACCGAGTTCGGGATCGAACTGGTCGACGTGCGGGTGAAGCGGATCGAGTTCTCCGAGGACGTGGCGGAGTCGGTGTACCGGCGCATGCGCCAGGAGCGCGCGACCGTGGCGACGGAGTTACGCGCCGAGGGCGCCGAGGAGGCCGAACGCATGCGCGCCGATGCCGACCGCCAACGCACCATTCTCATCGCCGAGGCGAACCGGGAGGCGCAGCAGATCCGCGGTGAGGGCGACGCGATTTCCGCGGAGGTCTATGCCCGCGCCTTCGACCGGGACAGGGAGTTCTACGCTTTCTACCGCAGCATCCAGGCCTATCGGAGCTCGATAGGCCTGACCGGCGACCTGCTGGTGCTGGATCCCGACGGTGATTTCTTCCGTTACCTGAACGACGCCGGCGGCGCCCAGCGCTGACCGGCCGCCGGTTCCCCGGGCTACCGCCGGTGAGTGCCCGAACGGAGACGCCGCATGCAATGGAGTGATCTCTGGGCGGCATTCGCCCTGTATCTCGTGCTCGAGGGGCTGCTGCCTTTCGCCAGCCCGCGCCGCTGGCGCGAAGCCCTGGTTGCCATCGCCGAACTCGACGACAGCAGCATCCGTCGCGTAGGGCTGATCAGCATGATCGCCGGACTTGTGCTGCTGTACTTCGTACGCTACTGAACAGGCCTCACAACCGGGGACAACGAACATCATGGGCAGAAACGTAGTCGTCATCGGCACCCAGTGGGGCGACGAGGGCAAGGGCAAGATCGTCGACCTGCTGACCGACCGGGCGGCGGCCGTCGCGCGTTTCCAGGGCGGCCACAACGCCGGCCACACACTCGTGATAGGCGCCGAGAAGACCGTGCTGCACCTGATTCCTTCCGGCATCCTCAGGGAAGGCGTCCGGTGCCTGATCGGCAACGGCGTGGTCCTGTCCATGGATGCGCTGGTGGAGGAGGCCGCGGCGCTGATCGAACGCGGCGTGCCGGTGTACGAGCGTCTGCGGATCAGTCCCTCCTGCCCGCTGATACTGCCGTCCCACGTGGCGCTGGACCGGGCGCGCGAGAAGGCGCGGGGTGCGGCAGCCATCGGCACCACCGGCCGGGGTATCGGACCTGCCTACGAGGACAAGGTGGCGCGCCGGGCGCTGCGCGTCTCCGATCTGTACATGCGCGAGCAGTTCGCCTCGCGACTCGGCGAGGTGCTGGACTACCACAACTTCGTCCTTAAGCACTATTTCAACGCGGCGACGGTGGACTTCACCGAGACGCTGGACCGGGCGCTCGAGCTGGCCGAGACCATCGCACCGCTCACCGCCGACGTGACCCGCATCCTGCAGGAGCTGACCGAGGCCGGCGAGAGCGTGCTGTTCGAGGGCGCCCAGGGCGCCATGCTGGATATCGACCACGGGACCTACCCGTTCGTGACTTCGTCGAACACGGTGGCGGCCAGCGCCAGCACCGGCACCGGCATCGGCCCGCGGTCCATCGACTACGTGCTGGGCATCGTGAAGGCCTACACGACCCGGGTGGGTGCGGGCCCTTTCCCCACCGAGTTGTTCGACGACCAGGGCGAGCGCATGGCCAAGGTGGGCGCGGAGTTCGGCGCCACCACGGGGCGCCCGCGCCGGGTCGGCTGGTTCGATGCCGTGGCCCTGAAGCGATCCATCGTCAACAACAGCGTTGCGGGACTCTGCGTCACCAAGCTGGACGTGCTGGACGGAATGGAGACCATCCGCGTCTGCACCGGTTACCGCATCGGCGACGACACCATCGACACACCGCCGGTCGCGGTGGATCGTTATGCCGATATCGAGCCGGTCTACGAGGACATGCCCGGCTGGACGGAATCCACGGTGGGCATCACCGACTACGACGCGCTGCCGGCGAACGCCCGCAGTTATCTCGCGCGGATCGAGGCGATTGTCGCGACGCCCATCGATATCATCTCCACCGGCGCCGACCGGGAGCACACCATCGTACTGAGACACCCCTTCGACTGAGCGAGGAGCCGATGGCAGACAGCAACGCCGACGAAAGACCGGACATCGAGGTCACCCACAACAGGGCCGACGGCCGCTTCGAGACCGAGGTGGACGGCCACCTGGCGTACGCCGATTACGAGATGGACGGCGACGTGATGCACTTCACCAGCACGCAGGTGCCGGAGGCGATCGGCGGCCGGGGCATCGCGGGCCGACTGGTGCGAACCGGGATGGATTACGCGCGCGAACACGGCCACGGCGTGGTGCCGGCCTGCTCCTACGTGGCGGCGTGGCTGGAGCGTCATCCCGAGTACGAGGACCTGCGCGCCGCGGGCTGACGGGCCGCGCGCCGGATCAGGAACGGTCTCTTGGCGGGGCGTGCTCTGCGATTCCTGGCCGGCCCGACCGCGCTGGCCGAGATCCGCGAGCGCGGCCTCGACCCGGAGCGCATCCGCCTCCTGGCCGGTGCCTCCGGCGGCGCAAAATGGCTGGTCCTGTACGGCCTGGACCGGGTCATCATGCGCGATCTGCTGCCGCGCCTGCGCGGCGCGGTGCACCTGATCGGGTCGTCGATCGGCACGTGGCGTTTCGCCTGCTACGCCCAGTCGGATCCGCTGGCGGCGATCGACCGCCTGCGTGACGGCTACATCTACCAGCACTACAGCGAACGGCCGGACCGGGCGGAGATCACGGCCAAGAGCCGTGAGATCCTCGGTCACGCGCTGGGGCCCCGCGGCCCCCGGGAGATACTCTCCCACCCGGTGCTGCGCACCCACATCATGACCGCCCGCGCCCACGGGCCGGCGGCCTCCGAGCGGGGCGCGATGCTGACGGCGGGCCTGGCGCTCGCTGCTGCCGGCAACCTGCTGAGCCGCCGCAGCCTGCGGGCGTTCTTCAGCCGCGCCCTGTTCAGCGATCCCAGGGAGCAGGCGCCGTTCCTCCATGCGGCCGATTTCCCGTTGCGGGTGCACGCGCTCACCGAAGAAAACCTGGCGCCGGCGATCCTGGCGAGCGGCGCCATCCCGCTGGTGATCGAGGGCATGCGCGACATCCCCGGCGGCGTACCCGGTGTCTATCGGGACGGCGGCATCATCGACTATCACCTCGACCTGCCGCTGTCCGCGATCGACGGCATCGCGCTCTATGCCCATTTCTATCCCCACCTGATCCCGGGCTGGTTCGACAAGCGGCTCTCCTGGCGCCGTCCCGCGCGCGCGCACATGGACCGCGTGCTGCTGATGGCGCCCTCCGACGATTTCGTCGCCGGCCTGCCAGGCGGCCGCATCCCGGACCGCCACGATTTCCGCCGCTACGATCCGGCCACCAGGGAGCGTCACTGGAAGAGGGCGGTGGCCGAGAGCGAGAGGCTGGGAGACGAATTCGCGGAGGTGATGGAAAAGGGCCTGCCCGCGGAGCGCATCGAGCCCCTGCTGCCCTGAGGCCCGGCCCGTGCATCAGCCTGCAGCCGAGCGGCAGATGAGCCGCCGATCAGCCGGAGATGAGCCGGAGATGAGCCATGATAGACTCCGCCCGGACCGGGGTCCGGCAGAGGCGTGACAGCGGACCCGCAGAGGAGCGATGCCCATGAACAATGCCGCGGGACCGGTGCCCATGCAGGGCGCCTATCCGGAGCTCTCCTGGCCGGCGGTGATAGTCGGCTGGTTCCTCGGCGTCATCATCGCCATCTCCATCGGCTACGCGGCGCTCATCCTCGGCTTCTCCATCGAGGGTTCGGAGCTCGCCGCCATACTCGGCTTCGGCATCCTGCGCGGCCTGCTGCGCCGGCGCAGCATCATCGAGAACAACATCGCCCAGACCGTGGCCAGCGCGGTGAACGGCGCTTCCTCGGGCATGATGTTCTCCGTGCCGGCGATCTTCATCCTCGGTCACGGCGGCGACTTCAACCCCTACATCCTCACCTTCGGCTGCATCGCCGGCGCCTATCTGGGCATCGCCTTCATCATCCCGCTGAGGAAGCAGATGATCGATTTCGAGCGCCTGACCTATCCCGGCGGCGTGGCGGTGGCCACCATCCTGAAGTCGCCGGGCGCCGGCGTGCGCAAGGCCGCGATCCTGCTCGGCGCCGCCGCCGTGAGCGCGGCGGTGCATTTCGTCACCCAATTGACCGGCGTCTCCGACTGGGACCTCGGCTCCCGCCTCGGCATGCCCGAGTACATGAACGGGGTCTGGTACCTGTCGCTGCTGACCGTGGGCGTCGCCTTCATCGCGGGCAAGGGCGGCGTTGCCTTCATCATCGGCGGCTTCGTGACCTGGTGGTTCATCGCGCCGCTGCTGGCTGCGAACGGCCAGCTGCCGGTCGACCCCGCCACCGGCCAGACCATCACCGATCCGGGTTTCCTGCGCTCGGCGCTGTTCCGCCCGATCGGCATCGGCATGCTGATCGGCGGGGCGGTGATGGGCGTGGTGCTCGCGTTCCCGCTGATCCGCTCGGCGGTGCGTTCCATGCAGAGTGCCGCCAAGGTCGAATCCGCGGTATCCGGGGACGAGATGCCGATCAAGCTCCTCTACGGCGCCATCGCGGGTGCCGCGCTGCTGCTCGCCGTCATCGCCGTCTCCTCCACGGAGGCCGTCGGGCTCGGCCGGGGCCTCCTGATGGCGCTGCTCGGCACGGTGTGGATCTGGATGGCGGGCGTCATCCTGTCTGAGGCCATCGGGCGCACCAACTGGTCGCCGCTGTCCGGCATGACGCTGATCGGCATCACGCTGCTGATCGTGGCGACCAGCGGCCTGGATCGGGCGGACGCGATCGTCGCCGCCATCATGGTCGGCGCGGCCACCTGCGTGGCCATGTCCCAGGCGACCGACCTGATGCTGGACCTGAAGACGGGCTACCTGGTGGGCGCGACGCCGCGGATGCAGCAGATGGGCCAGTTCATCGGCGCCTGGCTGGGCCCGCTGGTCGTGATCGTGCTGATCTTCGTGCTGGACAACGCCTACGGCCTCGGCAGCGAGAAGCTGCCCGCGCCCCAGGCCCAGGCGCTGGCCAGCACCGTGGAGGGCATCCTCGGCGGCGACGTCCCCGTGCAGAAATACGTGGCCGGCGCGGCGCTGGGCGCCATCCTCTCGGCGCTGCAG
>Ga0209943_1000055_pt1 | contig 72882 bp, 66 predicted proteins | sample SalPonR1_B_D2_MG_FD_185698 | JGI IMG/M metagenome (GOLD analysis project Ga0209943, IMG submission 185698) | Salt pond soil microbial communities from South San Francisco under conditions of wetland restoration - Salt Pond MetaG R1_B_D2_MG... ... | reverse complement strand
GGATTCAGGATAGATGTTTACCCATATGATCCTGATGATCCGGCTGAATATGCCCATTCAGATAGTCTAGCATGTAGTCAAAACAGATATTATGACGTTATCCTCGTCGATGGCTATGAAAAGGATGATGTCCCACTGCGTCCCATTTGTTTTCGCCATGCAGAGAATCAGATTCAAAAAGGCGGTATTATCATAGTTGATGACTCATGGCGTTATCTTTCCCTCAGAACTGACAACAGGGCAAAAAGCTGGCAAGAATTCCGGTCGATTGGGCCTTGCAGGCCAGGCGTGACCACCACAGATATATACTTCTATTAAGTGTTTTTTCTATGCGCATCACAATCGTAACAGGACCGTTTAATCCCCTTCCGCCCGCCGGGTGCGGGGCTGTTGAGCGAAGATGGCATGATGTCGGCAGAGACTTTGCGGAATCCGGCCACCATGTCACCTTTCTTTCCAGGTCCCATCCTTCCCAGGTTGACGAAATGGGTTTGGATGGCCGGTTGCGGTATGTGCGGCGTATAAAATTTAACAGGTCGCGCTTCCTGTCCCTTGATCTGCTCAAGGATGCCATATATTCCCTGGGAATGACCCGGGCGCTGCCGGCTGCGGATATTCTAATCACCAATACTTTTTGGCTGCCCGTTTTTGCCCGGATGAAACCGGATGCAGGAAAAATTGTGGTAAATGTGGCGCGGATGCCCAAAAAACAGATACGGCTGTATTTAAAAGCAGACCGCCTGTCAGTGGTTTCCAATGCTGTGAAAAACAGGCTGTTGGCGCAGTGTCCGGCGGCAAGCCGGATCGTAAAGGTCATCCCCAATCCGATTGATACCTATGTTTTCAAACCACCAGCGGCGGAACGCTCCTACTCAGGCAAAAAAGATTTTTTGTATGCCGGCCGCATACACCCGGAAAAAGGCCTGCTTTTATTGATCCGGGCTTTTCGGAGGGTGTTTCAAGCGGGCGGGGATGTGCGTCTTACCATTGTCGGGCCGGCCTCGGTTCAGGAAGGCGGCGGCGGGGCAGGTTACCTGGCCATGCTGAAACAGGAAGCTTCGGGCCTGCCGGTGAAATTCAGCGAGCCGGTTTATGAGAAAAGCGAGCTTGCGCGTATTTATCAGCAGGCCCATGTATTTTGTTACCCTTCTTTGGCTGATGAGGGGGAAAGTTTCGGGGTGGCTCCGTTGGAGGCTATGGCCACGGGACTGCCCACTGTTGTTTCAAGCCTTGATTGTTTCCGGGATTTTGTGGAACCCGGAAAGACCGGGTTCTGCTTTGATCACACGGCCGAAGACGCTGAAAAGCAATTGTACCGGCAATTAAGGGCACTGGCCGTTGATCCCGATTTGGCCGCAAGAATTGGCCGAATGGCTGCCAGGCGGGCTGAAGCCTACAGCACGGAAACCATCGCTGAAAAATACCTCCAGGATTTTGAAGAGATACTGGAAAATGCAAAAACATCTTAACGCCTGTTTGACTGTTTCATGCGCCTTTTAATCGCCGTCCATGATCTGACCGATTCCAACCGCCGGTTAATGCCCTGGCGCACGGTCTGTGAGGTGACAGAAGGTGCCCGGCAGAGCGGGCATGCCGCAGCTGTTCTTTCCCTCGGCAATGCCGGCCGGTGCCTTTCAGGGGATAATTTTTTGAGGGATGATTTTTCAGGGGATGTGATTCAGGTCAATAAATCCAAAAGGCTTCTGGCAGGCGAACTGGAAAAGGTTGCGGCCGGGTTTAAGCCGGATGTGGTTTTCTGGCCGGTTGCCTGGCGGGAGGCGGCCTGGCGGATCGGCGCGGCGGGGAGTTTGCGCGTGCCCGTGGTGGGGTATTTTCCGGGCGGCGCCTACAGCCTGCCAACGGCCTTGAACGCGGCCCGACAGATCGGTGTAAAACGGGCCCTGCCGTATGTAAGGGAAGCGGCTGCCAATAAGAAAAAACAGGTGCGGCGCTTGAAAGCCGGCGGGTTTGAACGCATTATTGCCATGACCGGTTTTACCGCGCAGCAAGTGATTTGGGCCGGCTATGAAAAATCGCTGGTGTATGCCATCCCCCCGGGTAAAGATGCTGCCGGCGGCTTTGAAGCTTCGGATCTGCCGGAAGACTTTAACGCATGGCTTTCCGGGCGGCCGTTTTACCTGTTTATGGGGCCGCCGGCACGAATCCGGGGGGTTTTTGAAATGCTCGAAGCTTTTGACCGGGCGGCTGATAAACATCCGGATGTTTGCTTGGTCTGCCTGTTCCGGCCGGACAGCCGCCTGGATGCCTCCCGGATTGAACGGAAAATAAATGCGTTGAAATATAGGCACCGGGTTTATCCGGTATGGGAAATGCTGGATGAAAAAGCGCGTAACGGGTTTTTGAGCCGCTGTTTTGCTCTGGTGCAGCCATTTGTGGTGGTCCCCTCGGAAATACCGCTGGCCATTATCGAAAACATGGCCTGGGGCAAGCCGGTAGTTGTAAGTGATGCGGAAGGAACCGGTGAGTTTGCCCAGCCGTTTGGTCTGGTGGTGCGGCCGGGGAACACAAAAGCCCTGGCAGAGGCCATGCGCCGGCTGCTGGCGGATGAAAATCTTTACGCCGGAAAAGCGGCCCAAGCAAAAGCGCTTTATGAAAAGCATCCGGACTGGGCGGCTGTGGCGGAGAAATGGGTTGATGCGGCGGCGTCCCTATGGGGGTAAAGGGCCGGATCATCGCCGTAAGCGGGGTGGACGGGTGCGGCAAGTCGAGCATTATTGAAAACGTGATGGCCGGTCTGGCCAAGCAGGGCCGGCCGTGCCGGTATGTGTGGCTGCGCTACAACCATTACCTGACAAAGGGGCTGCTGGCGTTTTGCCGGCTGGCGGGCTTGACAAAGTATGAATACTTTGACGGGGTCCGGGTGGGGTATCATGAATTTTACCGCTCCAGGATCATTTCTCATTTGTTTGTCTGGTTTACCTATATTGATACCCTGATGGCATCGGCTGCGCTTGTATATGGACCGGCGCTTTTTTCCGATAAAGTGATTGTGTGCGACCGGTGGGTGATTGATATCATGGTGGATCTGGAGGTGGATACGGGCATCAGGTTTGCGCCGGGCGGGTTTTATTATCGGTTGTTTTCCGCCCTGGTCCCCAAAAACAGTAAGAATTTTATCATTGAGCGTGATCCGGATTTGATACGGCAGGTGCGGATGGAAAACGTGCATGACCGGAATTTTTTGAAGCGGGTTGGGTTGTACCGCAGGCATGGGAAGAACGGGGGGGCAGAGGTGGTGGAGAATAACGGGGAGATTGGGAGAGCTGTGGGGCGGATTTTAGGTGGGTGGTAGTCGGTAGTCGGTGGTCAGTGGTCAGTGGGCAGTGGGCAGTAGTCGGTGGTCGGTGGTCGGTGGTCGGTGGGCAGAATACGATAGGGAATGGGTCATTCGGCGGATGCGCTGGCGCTTATCCGCCCTACGGTATGGAATCAGGTGGTCCAGTCTTCAATTTTCAGGTCGGGTATTCTTTTGAATTCACGGGTATTGTTGGTAATGAGGATAACATTGAGATACTTGGCATGGGCGGCTATGAGCAGGTCATTGGCCCCGATGATGCGCCCCTGCTGCTCCAGGAAAGTCCGGATTTCGCCATATGTATCTGCTGCCTGGACCGGCCAGTCCCAAATATTGCAGATAGAACAGAAGTCAGCCAATGCCAGTTTATTGCGTTCGCGCTGCTGACTTTTCCATACGCCGTAGGAAAGCTCAGCCAGCACAATGCCCGAGGTGCAGATTTTGGGGGGATCAATGCGGCTGATTTTTGAGCGGATGGCCGGATGCCCTTTCATAATGGCGATACAAATATTGGTATCCAGCATGTATTTCGTCATAACTCTTCCCGGGTTTCAAATGGAAGATCGCTGATATCCTCGGGGAAGTCTTCCGCCAGGCGCTGGGCGGAGGCGAAGTAATCCTGCCATGTTTGGGGTTTGGGGGTCAGTATTAAATTTGCGCCCTGTTTGCGTATGATCACTTCGCTGGCTTTCATTTCGAACTCTTTTGGCAGGCGCACAGCCTGATTTTTGCCGTTTCTGAACAATCGGGCGGTTCGGCTGGCAGGGTCCTGATTTTTTGATGTTGGTGCTTTGTTCATAAGAAACCTCTTATTATTGTTTTGTATATGTTTTTAACATATGCCGGATTGGGTTTCATGTCAAGGTTATTTGGCGGATGCGCTGGCGCTTATCCGCCCTACGAAGAGGCTACGAAGGGGCGACGAAACATTGTGGCATTGTAGGGTGGATAAGCGAGAGCGCATCCACCGATTATAATGGACCTGAATTAAAGGTTCCGGCGATGATATGAGTGTTTCCGTACTGATTCTGACATACAATGAAGAGCAGAACCTGCCGAGGTGTTTACAATCCCTTGGCTGGTGCGATGATATTGTGGTGCTGGATTCGTTCAGCACGGACCGGACGGTTGAGTTGGCAAAGGCGGCCGGGGCCCGGGTGGTTCAGCGGCGGTTTGACAATTATGCGGCGCAGAGAAATTACGGGTTAAATGAGATTGAATTTAAATATCCCTGGGTGTTGATGCTGGATGCGGACGAGGCCTGCACGGATGCGTTTTACCGGGAAATTGCCGCTAAAATGGGCCAGGCCGATAATGATATCTGCTTATACCGGTTCCGGCGCAAGGATTTCTTCATGGGTCGGTGGCTGCGCCGGAGCGGGGGATATCCTTCCTGGTTCGGCCGGCTGATGAAGCGCGGACATGTAAAGGTGGAGCGGGAAATCAATGAAGAATACCACACGGATGGGGAAATCGGGTTTCTTGAGGCCCATATTCACCATTACCCCTTTAACAAGGGCTTTGCCGCCTGGTTTGAAAAACACAACCGGTATTCCGACATGGAGGCCGCATTTATCAGCCAGGGGAAAAATGAAATTGTGTGGAAAAACCTTTTTTCCAGGGATCCGTCGGTTCGAAGGCAGTTTGTAAAAGCCGTTGTCTATCGGCTGCCGGGCCGGCCGGTGATTATGTTTTTCTTGCTCTATGTTGTGCGGGGCGGGTTTCTGGACGGCCAGGCCGGGCTGACCTATTGCCTGCTTCGGGCCTTTTACGAGTTTATGATCAACTGCAAGGTAAAAGAATATCGCCTGCGGGAAACCGACGCCCCCCTTTGATAAAAGCCTCTCAATGAATCGCATATCCATCATCACGGCTGTATTGAATTCCGCTGAAACCGTGGGCCAGTGCCTGGAAAGCCTGCAGCGGCAGAATATCGCCGTGGAGCACATCGTTGTTGACGGCGGATCTTCAGACGGCACCACAGAGATTGTAAAACGTTATGCAAATAGCGGGACGCGGCTGATTTGCGAGCCGGATAACGGGATGTACGATGCCTTAAATAAAGGGATTGCAAATGCGACATCCGAAATCGTGGGGGTTTTGCATGCAGACGATGTGCTGGACAATGATCAGATCCTGACACGGATCAGCCGGGTGTTCGATGATCCGGCCGTGGATGCCTGCTATGGCGACTTAGTGTATGTGGACCGTGTGGATACGAAGCGGGTGTTCCGCTATTGGCGGGCAGGCCCCTATGAGGCAAAGAAGTTTTACTTGGGCTGGATGCCGCCGCATCCGACTTTTTTTGTGCGCAGAAAAATATATGAACAGTATGGTACATTTAACACGGAACTGGGGACGGCGGCGGACTATGAGCTGATGCTCCGGTTTTTGTTGAAATTCGGCATTTCCGTTCGGTATCTGCCGGAGACGGTAACCCGCATGCGTATCGGCGGGCAAAGCAACCTTTCTTTGAAAAATCGCCTGAAAGCCAATTATTATGACCGGCGGGCGTGGCGGATAAATGGGCTGCGGCCCTATCCATGGACGCTGTTTTTAAAGCCGGCGAGAAAAGTGGGACAGTATTTTTTGCGGCCGGGTTTGCGGTAGTCGGTGGGCGGTGGGCGGTAGTCAGATACGATAAGGAATGGGTCATTTGGCGGATGCGCTGGCGCTTATCCGCCCTACGAAGGGACGAAACATTGTGGCATTGTAGGGTGGATAAGCGATAGCGCATCCACCGATCAAAAAAGCGCCAGCGCATCCACCACAAATCAACCTCCACCCTCACCTACCAATCAAAGGAGCAACCACCATGAGCAATTACCGCCGTGCTGTTGGTCCGGGCGGGGTGTTTTTCTTCACTGTGGTGACCTGCAATCGCAGCCCGATATTTGCCAATGGGAAAAATGTTGAAAAATTGCGTCAGGCGTTTCGCAAGGTCCGGATCGCCCGGCCCTTTGAAATCGATGCCATTGTGATACTGCCGGATCACCTGCATTGTATCTGGCGCCTGCCCGATAAGGACAGTGATTTTTCCGGCCGCTGGCGGGAAATCAAAAAAGCCGCATCCCGGGCCATTGATGCGGATTCGAATGCCAAAAGGGAGCGCGGGGTCTGGCAGCGGCGGTTTTGGGAGCATGCGATTCGCGATGAAGAAGATTGGCGGCGGCACATGGATTACATTCATTATAATCCCGTCAAGCATCATTTGGTCAGGCGGCCGGCGGATTGGCCGTGGTCGAGTTTTGCGCGTTGCGTGGCACGCGGGTGGTATGATGCCGCATGGGGTAAAGTGGAACCGAACGGGATTGCCGGGTTGGATTTTGAATAAGGTGATTGCCGGATGCGCTATCGCTTATCCGGCCTACGGAATTTCAGCTTTTATTAAACCTGGGATGCAGTTAAAATGTTTATCTTGTGTGAAAAGTTTATAACCGTGCTGAAAGGCAGATGCTGCAATCCATATATCATTTGTTGGAATGGGTGTGCCCGCAGCTTTTAATTGATTCAGGATATCCGCATATAAATCGGCTGTTTCTACTTCAATGTCGTGAACAGCCACTCTTGGCGAGTCCAGAAAAATTTCGAGTTGTTCCCGATTTTTTTCTTCTCTGTTGCCGGCCTTAAAGCCAGAAAAAAGTTCGCCGATGCTTACTGTACATATGCCGATTCGGTCAATTTTTCTTAACAAATCAACTGTCTCTGGCTCTCCTTTCATGGCCAGGGAGTATATATTCGTGTCGATCATTACTTTTTTCATTCCCAGAGCTCCGGATCGATTCGTCTTTCTCGATTGATTTTATTTTCTATTTTTTGGAATTCAGATTCACTCCATGTACCAAACAAATCATCAAGATCATTGTATCGACGCGAATATCTTTTTTCTTTTTCAAAGCCGAGCTCTTTTTTGATGATATCAAGAATCAACCGGTTTGTGCTTTTCCCCTGCAAGCTTGCGGTTTGTTTTAATTTTTCAGATAGTTCAGGTTCTATACCCCGTATGGTGATCGATTTCATGCAGCCTCCTTGCCGCTATGTTAAATGATATCATTTTAATATCAAAATATGCCATCAAACGGCGGCTGTCAACAAAATTGCTGTATTTTCAAGCGGATTGCCGGATGCGCTGACGCTTATCCGGCCTACGAAGGGACTTGACCGGCCGGCGGTAAGGAATTGGTTATTTGGCGGATGCGCTGTCGCTTATCCGCCCTACGAGGGGATACGAAGGGACGAAACATTGTGGCATTGTAGGGTGGATAAGCGATAGCGCATCCGCCGATCATACTGAGGCCGGGGCATTGCAGGCATTAAGTTCCTATTCCTAAAATCATGGCCCCGGAATCAGGAAGATAATTCCTTTAACCGCTCGGCGATCCATATTTTAATGATTGATTGCCTGGGCACACCGAGCCTTTTCGCCTCTTTGTCCAGGCTGTGGAGCATCCATTCGGGAAAATCCACGTTCACTCTTTTTGAATCCTGGCCGGGACGGCGTTTTTTCGTGAGATCCAGGTGTTCGGTTATATTTTCCCCTTTGTCGAATTGTTTATCCAGATCTTCAGCTTTCATAAATTTCGATCTCCTCTTTTCTTGACCTTCTTACTGAAATAATTCTGACCCTTGTTTGCCGGTATGTAACAATAACAGACCAATGAATTTTTGAAATTTTATCGATCAGCAAGAATCGGTTTTCATCGATTGTTTTGGCGGGAATTTCCACCCGGTCAGGGTCTTCCCATAAAGCCTGAGCCTCAATGAAGTCAAGTCCGTGCTTTTGTTTATTTGCATGGCTTTTGTTTTCATCAAATTCAAAATTCATGTATAAAAAATATATGATAATTATACCAAATGTCAATATCAGACCAACGATAAGATCATTTGGCGGATGCGCTGGCGCTTATCCGCCCTACGGGGCTTATCCGCCCTACGGGGCTATGGCAGGCGCGGTGGCCTGCCCTACGAAGGGACGAAACATTGTGGCGTTGTAGGGTGGATAAGCGAGAGCGCATCCACCTATAGGGCGGATTGTTGTAGCGTCGACCACCGATTACCGATAACAGAACACTAACTACTACCGACAAGTGCCAATTTCCCCCCATTACATAGAAGAGACAAAATCCGCCGATTTGGCCCTGCTGTTCACCCTGGTCCGGGCGGATGTAAAAAGGACCGAAGCGGACGATAAACTGGCAGCCGGCAACATCAACTGGCCGTATATTACCCATATGGCGCGCCGGCACGGGATGACCTCGATTTTGTATGCGAATCTGAAAAAGCTGGGGTTGGTGGATCAGTTGCCTGATGCGCCGTTCAGGTTTTTAAAGTCACAGTATCTGCAGGTTACCGGCGGCAATATGCGGCTTGGAAAACGGCTGGCCGAAATTATTGGGATTTTGGCGGCCCAAGGGGTGCCGGTGGTGCCTTTTAAAGGGCCGGTGCTGACGCAGATGCTGTATAATGATGCGGCACTTCGCTATTGCCAGGACCTTGATGTATTGGTTCCCCGTGATCAGGCCGCAGCGGCGAGAGATGCCCTCCGGGATGCCGGATACTTTCACAGGGATCCGCCATTGGAGGCATTGGATGCCGCGCAGTTTGAAAAATTTGCAGCGAGCGAAAAGGAATTTGAGCTGATCGACCCTGCCGGCACAACCATGATCGATCTGCACTGGCGGCTTGTCGTGGGCGGCCGGCCCTGTTTTGACTATACGTTCTGCCGGGATAGACTGGGAAGCGTTGATTTTGGCGGCAGAGAGGTTGCGTGTCTGTCTGATGAAGACATGGTGGTGTATCTGTGTGTTCACGGGAGCTCAGAGGGATGGATAAACCTGGGCGCCGTGTTGTGCCTGGCGGAATATATTAAACAGCACCCGGACCTGGACTGGGATCAGGTACTGGCGCTGGCAGGGATTTTGCGCAGTAACAGGATGCTGTTTCTGGGGCTGTTTCTGGCCCGGGATCTGTTTGGTGCGGCTTTGCCGGAAATCGTGGCCATGCGGATGAAAAACGATAGGCAGGTTCCCGGACTGGTGGCCCGAATCTATCGTCACCTGTTTCAGACCACTCCCGCAAAACCACCGAAAAAGCATATTGAACGAAGGTTTTCCGATATTCCCTATCAGATAGCGGTTCGCGAACATGTGCTGGACAAGCTGAAATACCTGCTGCGGATGCTGTTTGCGCCCACGCAGAAGGACTGGCGGGATTTGCCGGTGCGGGCACGGTTTTCGTTTTTGTTGTTTTTACGGCGGCCGGTGGTGATGGGGGTGGAGTTGGTGAAGTCGGTGGTCGGTGGGCGGTAGGCGGTAGGCGGTAGATGCGATTGCGATTGCGATTGCCGGATGCGCTGACGCTTATCCGGCCTACTGGCTTATCCGGCCTACTGGCAGGCACGGTGGCCTGCCCTACGAGGGGAAGAGGCACTGCGGCATTGTAGGGTGGATAAGCGATAGCGCATCCACCGATCAGAATACAGCGGCGGGGGGAAGAGTGGCCCATCTATGGGCGCTGAGTCAAACCCGCGCCCTGACTTTGAAAATTCATTCGTGAGTCAGCACTTGGGATATCTCATTGACATATCCCTGATTAACTTTATAATGTAAAAATACAGGTACATTCTTTTCTGGAGGCATCGTAATGAATAGTGTGCTGACAAAAATTTTTAAAAGCAACCGAAGTCAGGTTGTCCGGCTGCCTAAAAATGTTGTTTTCCCGGAATCAGTAAAGGAAGTTGAAATAACAGCAATTGGCAACAAACGTATTATTACACCGGCAGACCAATCCTGGGATGAATGGTTTGATGCCCCTGGGGTTTCCAGTGACTTTATGACAAATCGCTGCCAGCCGGAGGATCAGATTCGGGAGAGCTTCTAATGCTGAAGTATTTGCTGGATACCAATATTGTCATCTCCACCATGAAAAATCGTCCGCAGCAGGTGAGAAGGCGTTTCAAACAGCACAAAGGCCAGATGTGTATTTCCAGCGTCACCTTGGGAGAGTTGATTTTTGGTGCGGAACATTCACAACAGGTGGAACGGAACTTGACAGATATTGAGGCAATGGTTGCCCGGCTTGAAGTACTGCCCTTTGACAACAAAGCAGCATATCATTTCGGACAAATACGGGCTGCACTTTATAATATGGGTAAGCCCATTGGACCGTACGATATGATGATTGCCGGTCACGCCAGGGCATCGGGGCTGACACTGATAACAAATAATGTTAAGGAATTCGAACGAGTGCCAGGGTTGCTGCTTGAAAACTGGATGAACTAAGAAAAACGCTGGGGCATGCGATGAAACCCATAGCAAGTCAATTGGCGGATGCGCTGGCGCTTATCCGCCCTACGAGGGCGAGGAAATATGGTAGGGTGGATAAGCGATAGCGCATCCACCGATCTGGCTTATCCGGCCTACGATGTTGCTTATTGGCAGGCACGGTGGCCTGCCCTACCGGCCACTGACCACCGACCCGGAAGCCAAAAATCAGCTTTATTGACTGCCGAAATTGATGTTGCTCAAAGGCGTACTTATGGTATAATAAAATTATATATTTATGTGATTCCAGGAGGATGTTTTCCATGACACAATTAACCATAGAAATACCGGAATCCGCTTTCAGGTCGCTTAAAATACCAGAAGATCAATGGCCGGCTTTCTTTCGTACTACTGTGGCGGTTGCCCTCTACAGAGAAGGCAGAATCTCTTTGGGCAAGGCAAAAGAACTTGCCGGCCTTGAAAACAAATGGGAAATGATACAGCTTCTAAACGAAAGAGGTGTTGACTTTAATTACACGGCCCGGGACGCAAAAGAAGATATGGAAACTTTGGACAGGATACTGGCGTGAAATTAAGCGTCGTGTCCAACTCAACCCCGCTGATTGCGCTTGCCCGAATCAGGCGTTTTCACTTGCTGCAGGAATTGTTCACTGAGGTCAATATACCGTCCGCAGTCTACGACGAAGTGGTGAGTGCAGGCCAGGGACGTGCCGGTAAGGCAGAAGTTGAAAATGCCGAATGGATCATTTGTAATCAGGTTAAAAACAGCGATTTGATTACTTTTTTGAGGATATCTCTTGATGCGGGCGAGGCCGAGGCAATTGCATTGGCCAAAGAAATCAGCGCCGATTTATTGCTGCTGGATGATAACGATGCCCGGAACATAGCCAAATCCATCGGGATCAACTTTACAGGGACCATTGGTCTAATGTTGCGTTATTACCGGGGTCATCCGGCAGATTTTAAAGAGGCTCTGGATGAATTGATGGCCCACGGATTTCGATTGAGTAAGATAGAATACCGAAAGATTCTTGAGCAGACATGAAAATAAAAAAAGGCAATGACAACTCACGCTGTCAAAGCCTCCGTATAGTTATTTGGCGGATGCGCTGGCGCTTATCCGCCCTACGAGGGGCGGGGGAACATTGTAGCATCCACCAATGAGATAAGTCGTAGGGTCGGCCAACTTGCCGACCACATCGACCGCACTACGCCAACTGGGAGAATACCGCTGCATGTCGCTCCATCAGCCTCAAGAAGCTCAAAAATGATAATAGAGGGATCAAGGAAAAAGCTCCTGGGCGAATCCGCTAATCATTGTTTTCAAATACTTCTTCAAAAAAAGTTTTTTTATCCAAATCTTTCTGCCATTTTCTGTGTCTTTCAACACTATCCTCACGGATGTCTCGTGGAGTGGAAAGAAATCGGATGGCATCAGTATATCCAAGTTCTTTAAATAAAATTTTTGTCCCTTTTTCTATTAAATCTTTATCTTTAATGTTTTTTATCATTGTCATTTCAAATCCTCCTTACAACAAAAAGCAGCAGGATTGCCGGTCCAGACATCAATTAACATTCCGGAACACTTTTTGGTAAGTTTGTCATCACAACTAATAAAATCTGCTTTTGCTGCTTCGGCAAAGGCCACGTGGGCAGCATCAGCAACTCCTATAACTTGGCGCAACAAGTCTTCGGCACGTAATCTAGTAGCTTTTTTATCAATATCACATTGTATTCCCAGGCTATCAAGCAACAGCAACAAGTCAATTCTTTCGGAATCATTTTTGATTGAAGAGATTTCCACTTTATCGACAGGTGAATATACCATCCCATAACGCCCAGCCTCTACCTTTTTTAATATCAAATGTACTGCTGTCGTCTCAAGATGAATTCTTGGATACGTTTGGTCATCATATGATCGGCACAATGCGCATACATCCAAATAAATATATTTCAAGCCAAAACCTTTTCTCTCAATTTAATCATTTTTCATTTACTATATAATCCTTTACAAAGAAAATGCAATTGTGATCGGTGTGATCGGTGTGATCGGTGTGATCGGTGTGATCGGTGTGATCGGTGTCAAAGCTTGAATTGTGAATTAAGAAGTCAGGGGGCGGGGGGCTATGCTGACTCATTGCAAGTCGAACTGGCGTTGCAGCGGAATTTTTTGGAAGTGATGAAAGTAAAAAACTCAACCACCAGGGTTGAAAGCCTGCCGTTAGATAATTGACGGATGTGCTGGCGCTTATCCGCCCTACGAGGGCGGGGAAATATGGTAGGGTGGATAAGCGACAGCGCATCCACCGATGAATATTGCGATTTGTTTTTAGAGGGTTCCATCGATATTAATCCGGGTTAATTTGCTATGACAACACTGCTTTTTATTTTTATATGTTCACTTGGCTTATCACTGGTTTTGACGGCCGGGGTGCGGGAGGTGTGCGTTCGGTTCGGGGCGGTGGATATGCCGGATCACCGGAAGGTGCACAAGAAGCCGATACCCCGCACGGGTGGCGTGGCCATTTTTATCAGCTTTCTGCTGACATTGATCGCCGCGGGGTTCTTGCCTACCGATATTTCCGATCTGCTGGTAATCGACAGGAAAATATTTTTTGTTTTTGCCGGCGGGTTTGTCTGTTTCGGCATCGGTCTGCTCGATGATTTAATCGGCGCAAAGCCTTTGGTGAAACTATCCTTCCAGGTCTTTGGCGGCGCCCTGGCCTTTATGGGCGGCATCGATATCACACAGTTTCAAATCGGCGGTTTTGTGATTTCCTTTAGGCCGTTTGATTTGCTGGTAACCGTGTTCTGGTTTGTTTTGTTTATGAACGCAGTCAACCTGATCGACGGGTTGGACGGGCTGGCCGGGGGAATCGTTGTTTTTGCGTCCGTGGTGATGGTGGTTTTGTCGATTTTAAAGGCGGATTTCTTTACTGCGGTTTTGTTTACGGCGCTGGCCGGCAGCGTGCTGGGGTTTTTGCGGTATAATTTCAACCCGGCATCCATATTCATGGGGGACTCCGGCAGTTATTTTCTGGGCTATGCCATTGCGGCCATGAGCATTATGGGGTCGGTGAAAAGCCAGGTGGCCCCGGCCATGATGATGCCTTTGCTGGCGCTGGGTGTGCCGCTTTTTGATACGATTCTATCGCCGGTGCGCCGGTTTATCCGGGGCAAGAAAATGTTTAAGCCGGATAACCGCCATATCCATCACCGGCTTAAAAAAATGGGGTTTACGACCATAAAGTCCGTGTCCATTTTATATGGCGTTACGGCGTTTCTCTGTGTGGCGGCGCTGGTGATGGTCAATATACGGGACGAACGGGCCGGGCTGTTTCTGGTTCTCCTTGGCGCCGGTACGGTTATATTTATTCGCAAACTGGGATATTTTGAGTATGTGGGGACGGATAAACTGTTGGGGTGGCTTCGCGATTTGACGGATGAATCCGGGTTGAGCTGGGACCGACGGGGATTTTTAAATCATCAGATTGAAATCTCCAGGGCCGGCGATGTAGATGAAATGTGGGAAAGGCTGGTGGAGGCGGCGGATTTTTTACGCCTGGATTTTGTTGAAATGCGATTATCCGGGCCTTCCTCGGGCGAGGCCGCCTATTTAAAAAAAGCGCCATTTGAATATTCGACAGGGGAATTAAACTCGGATCTGATGGATTGGAATAGGACGCTGCATGTGATTTTACCATTGGCGCAGAATGGGAATCGGTATGGCTCTTTAGCGGTGTCTAAGGATATGGTAAAAAAAGAAGTGTCGCCATTTATGCTCCGGCGGATTGAACAGTTAAGGCGGACAGTGGTGGACAAGCTGAATAATCTGAATCATGAAGCGTTAATAGAAGAAAAGAGGGCCGGTTGAGAGGAAACATCCTGTTTGTCGATGATGACGAGAGCATCCGAATACTTTTTCAGCAGGCTTATGGCAGGGGACGGCATACTGTTGTTACGGCGGAGACGGCTGAAGAGGCACTTTCGATTTTAGAAAAAGAGACATTCCCGGTGATGTTTTTCGACCTGCATCTGCCCGGTATGACCGGGGTGGAGCTTTGCAAAAATATTCGAAAACGGTTTCCAAACGCGTTAATTGTTGCGGTGACTGGGCATCCCAAGGTTTTTGAGCTGGCCGATTGCCGAAAAGCGGGATTTGATCATTATTTGACCAAGCCTTTTGACAGGGATGAGGTACAAAGTTTGATCAATCGGGCTTTGGGGGAACAGTGAAGCGAGCAATTGGCGGATGCGCTGACGCTTATCCGCCCTACGATGAACCGGTGAGCATGGTAGGATGGTAGGGTGGTAGGGTGGTAGGGTGGATAAGCGATAGCGCATCCACCGGCTATAATTGACATGAATCAAACTCTTAAATCGGATGAATGATGGATACTGATGAAAAAAATTTGGTTTATTGTGCCGACCCGGCGGTTTCCACCCGGCGTGTCCGGGATGAAGGCGCGGTGCTGTATCATCCGGATACGGGAAAAGAAAAATTCATCAACAACACCGGGTTTTTCATCTGGCGGCACCTTGACGGTAACCGGCGCGCGGCCGATATTGCCGAAGCGCTTACCGCGGATTTTGAAGATGTACCCCGGGATCAGGTAAATAGCGATATAGCTCAATTTTTAAAGGACATTGCAGCCCAGGGGTTTGCCCAAGATCATCCAGCCAGTCAACACCAGGCCGCCCCGGTTCGATCGGAAAATGATTTTGCCGATATCGCCGACGCGCCGAAATCAATTGATTTATCATTTACCGGCAAATGCAATCTCCGGTGTGCGTATTGCTTTTATCACGATGAAATGGAATCGCGTCCGGATTTGCCGGCAGATGAATGGTTTGCTTTTTTTGAGGAATTAAAGCATCTCGGCGTGCGGGATGCCACGTTAAGCGGGGGCGAAATTTTTGTGCGTCCGGATTTGTGGGAACTGATCGACGCGCTGATTGACGCCCGGATGCGCTACAGCATTTTAAGCAACGGGACGCTCATAAATGAACAAATATTGCAGGAGTTTGCCAAAGGCAAGCGGTTCAAACGCTTAAACAGCATCCAGGTCTCCATTGACGGCTCATGTGCCGAGGTGCATGACAAAAGCCGCGGCACCGGAAGCTTTGAAAAGGCGGTCCGGGGGCTTCGGATGCTAAAGGGGGCGGGATTCCCGACAACTTCAAGGGTCACTGTAAATCGCCACAATGTCGATGATTTGGAAAATACGGCCCGTTTGCTTTTGGAAGATATCGGGCTGCAAAGCTTCGGCACCAATGATGCCATGCCCATGGGATCGGGATGTGAAAACCAGCGCACGATTACCCTTATGCCGGATCAGCAGGTTAAAGCTATGAAAACGCTGGCCCGGCTGGAAAAACAATATAACGGCCGGGTCACGGCCTCCGCCGGGCCGCTGGCCAAATGGCACGCGTATCAGGAAATGGAGCATGCAAGGGCTACGGGCGAGAAAAGTTCGCGCTGGCGCATGGGGTACTTAACCGCGTGCGGATGTGTGTTTAACAAACTTTCCGTACATCATGACGGCGTGATTACCCCGTGTAACATGCTGGCCAAGCTGGTGCTTGGGCATATTAACACGGATTCCTTAAAAGATATCTGGCTGTCGCATCCCACGTTAAAAGCATTGAAAGACCGGCGGAACATACCTATGACCGAAGTGCCGGGCTGCGAGGACTGCGAATGGGCGCCTTTCTGCAACGGTTCCTGCCCGGGCCTGGCCCATGAAATGACCGGGGACTTTAACCTGGCCAATCCGCATGACTGCTACCGGCGGTTTTTAAGAGACACCGGGGGGATGGATTTTCGATTATGAAGCAGGATGCGACCAATTGCCGGATGCGCTGACGCTTATCCGGCCTACCGTTGCTTATCCGGCCTACGGGTAATGTATGCAGCCAATCGGCGGATGCGCTGGCGCTTATTCGCCCTACCGTTGCAGTAGGCCGGGTTTCCATACCCCGGCGTGTAGACTGGCAGAAAGACTTGACAAAACGCCTCCTTTGCCTTACTATAAATCAATAAAGTAAGGAGGTAACTATGGCCCACACGATTAAGCTGACCAGCAAAAGACAGGTGACATTCCCTGTGCAGGTATGCCGTGAACTTGGCCTTCAGCCGGGGGATGAGCTTATATTAGAGCCAAAAGAAATGGATGAAGGATATGTCTGGATACTGAGATCGAAATCCCGGCGACCGCAAACCTGGTTCGGCCGTTTGAATAACTATGCCTCGGGGAAGAGCCATGATATGGAAGACATCCGTGAATCCATTGGATTGGGAGTTGGATCTAAAACATGACTTCTATTGGATTGGATACAAGTGTTGTTTTGCGCTTATTAGTGGGCGTTCCGGAAGATCAAGCGCAAAAAGCCCTTGCTTTTGTTGAAGATTGTTACCAGCAACAGGTTATGATCCATGTGTCTGATATAGTAATTCAGGAAACCTACCATGCCCTTCGCCATCACTATCAGGTCCCGGTAAACGAAACCATAGAATGCCTTCGTGATTTTCTTGCCTCTGAAATGATCGCGCATATGGGCCAGGCATTGTCGGCACTTCAGGAATATTCGGGAACAGGCCCTGGATTTGCCGATCGCCTCATTCGGAGAGACTATCTGCAAGACAGTATTAATGCTGTGCTTACTTTTGATAAAAAATTTTCTCAACTCGCGCACATGCAAAAATTGTAGAAACAACGCTGGGATCTGAAACCCGGCAGACCAATTGCCGGATGCGTTGACGCTTATCCGGCCTACGAGGGCTACGAGGGCAGGCGCGGTGGCCTGCCCTACAGCCTGTAGACGCCCGCGCTTGAAATAAGCAGGCTGTACTTGGCGGTTATTTTTTTCTCTTGCATATTTCCGCCGGAAAGTGCACAATAAATACACTTTCTGGAGAAAATATGCAAAATATTACAGTTGATCTGCCGGATACGCTCTGGCTTAAAAGCTATTTTGGTGGCTATGCAAATCCAAAGGCAAAAATTGCCCGTCTTGTCCGCCAAGGCGTGCTGCACCGCCTTAAAAAGGGGCTTTATATAAGGACCGAAGCGGCCCAAAATGTTTATGTTTTGGGCAAAGCTGCCAATCGGATATACGGGCCATCCTACGTATCTTTCACTTACGCGCTTCGCTGGCATGGGTTGATTCCGGAATATGTGGCGCATTTTACATCGGCCACCCGGGGGAAAGGCAGAAAAAAAAGATATGATACGCCTGTGGGCTCTTTTTTTTATCAGGATATTCCTGTTGACGCATATCCGCATGGGATAAAGCTTGTTGGCGAGGATAAAAACCGTTTTTTTATGGCTTCTGCGGAAAAGGCCCTTTGCGACGAGTTATATCGAATATCCGGAATTCGTTCCATAAAACGAGTACAGAACCTGTTATTTGAGGATTTGCGGATAGATGAGGCATTATTCAGCCAGTTGGATCACAATGCCTTAATTTTTTTTGCCGGAAAATATAATACCGCAACATCGCATGCGTTTATAAAATTTTTGAGACGATATTATGATGGATGAAGCCAGTCTCGAGTTATTCGAAGAATATCGCCGCAAATATGACGGCTCCGTGGACCGGGCGCTTGCGGAAACAATTCAGGCCATTGCTTTGTTGGGCCTGTCACGGACAGATTTTTTTTCTCATGCGGCATTCTATGGGGGCACGGCTTTAAGGCTGCTGTTCAATCTTGACAGGTTTTCCGAAGACCTGGACTTTTCTTTAATTCAGCCTGTCAAAACATTTCGATTCTCCGATTATTTTAATGCCATGCAGGAAGAGTTGGAAGCTTTCGGCTTTTCTGTCACAATTACTGAAAAACTGAAAAACCTCAAGACTCCTGTTGAATCGGCTTTTGTTAAAGCAAACAAAAGGTTGCATGCCATTGAAGCCGGAGCTCCCAAAACAATTGCCGACAGAATTCACCGCGATGCGGTATGCAAAGTCAAGCTTGAAATTGATGTTGACCCGCCGCCTCATGCAGAATTTTATGTTGCCTATATTGATGAGCCGGTCCCCTTTTCAATCCAGGCCTATTCCGGCCCTTCTCTTTTTGCAGGAAAAATGGCGGCAGTTTTGTCAAGGGGATGGCAGAACCGGATCAAAGGTCGAGATTGGTATGACTTTGCCTTTCTTGTACGAAAAAACATACCGCTTTTACTCCCGCACCTTGAGGCGAGACTGAGGCAGAAAGGGTTTTATACCCAGGAAGCGCCTTTGGATAAAGATCAATGCTTCGATATGATTGACAGTCGTATTGAGGCCGTTGACTTTGATTTGGCCAAGGCTGATGTCGCACCTTTTATCCGCCGGCCCAAAGATCTGGAAGTCTGGTCTAAAGACTATTTTCGACATGTGCTTAAAAATTTGCAATTCAAATAATGGCGGCAAGGGCTTACCTTCTGGTGGATTTACAAAGTAAATATAGGGTGGATAAGCGATAGACGATTTGGCGGATGCGCTGCCGCTTATCCGCCCTACGAATTTGGATGTGACGGGTCGGCACGGTGGCCGACCCTCCGAGCTCCCATATTGTAGGGCAGGCCACCGTGCCTGCCTATAGCAAATGTAGGGTGGATAAGCGATAGCGCATCCACCGATCGGGCCGTAAGGATTAGGTTGTAATGGACATATTAGACGCGCGCTATGTTCTAAGGCCGTCGGTTGCCATAGAGGATTTTGACGAAGAATCCCTGATTTTTCTGGCCGAGGCGCGGCGGCTGATTAAAATAAATGCGGTGGCGCGCGATATTTTAAATCGGCTGGACGGCAAACGGACGGTGCGGGATCTTTTACAGAAAATGGCGTTAGACTATGAAATGCCCTTTGATTCATTAAAAGAAGATGTGGTATCTGTTCTAGTCGAATTAGCTGGCCAGCGAGTTATCAGGGATTTAAATCGGCTGTCAAAACTTGAAGGTTATAAAGCAATGGAAGATACCAAATACACGATCAACCACGATGTGTCCTGCCGGATTGAAGAGCCGGAGGGCGCAATTTTGTTTAATCCGGAAACCGATGCCGTGCAGGCGATAAACCCCACCGGCCTGGCCATCTGGGAGGCGCTGGAATACCCGCGGAATAAAAAGGAGATTGTCGAATATCTGCTGGATGTTTGCGAGGACGTGCCCGAGGAGCAGGTGGTGCAGGATGTGGAGGAATTTGTGGAAAAGTTAAAGTCTGCCGGGTTTATCGGGGAAGTCATTTCATGAGCTGTGATCTGCCGGAAAATCAAGAACCGAAAGTTGAAAATGAGCCGCTTGACCTGCCGGAAGGCGTGCCGCCGCTGCGGTCATTTTATTTGTATCTGACCAATGGGTGCAACCTGCGCTGCCGGCACTGCTGGATTAATCCCACCTATGTGAACGGCGAGCCGTCTCCGGGGGAGTACATCGATTTGAGCTTGCTTAAAAATGCAGTTGCAGAAGCACGGCCGCTGGGGCTCTGCCAGGCCAAGCTCACCGGCGGCGAGCCGCTGCTGCATCCGCAGTTTGTTGAAATTGTCGATTTTTTTTCCGAACAGAAGATTCCATTGACCATGGAGACCAACGGCACCCTGATGACACGGGATCTGGCGGTACATCTGAAGGAAAAGAGCAGCTTGTGGCATGTCTCGGTCAGCATCGACAGCGTTCGGCCGGAATATCATGACTGGTTCCGGGGCGTGGAAGGCGCGTTTGATAAGGCTGTGGTAGGCGTTAAGCATCTGGTGGCTGCCGGATATCGGCCGCAGATTATCATGTGCCCGCATCAGGGGAATGTGCATGAAATTGATGATTTGGTGAAAATGGCGACGGATTTAGGGGCCGGGTCGGTTAAGTTTAATCCGGTCACCAATGTGGGCCGGGGCAAAACATTGAAAGAAAGAGGGAAAACTTTAAATTTTGATGAAACATCGAATTTAGTTCATTATATTAATAATAATCTTCAGGGAAAAAGTTCAATTGCCGTGCTGAGCATGCTGCCGCCGGCGCTGCTCTCTGTTAATGAACTGCTGATCCGGGGAATGTATGTGGGCACTTGCCGGGTCTTGAATATTTTGGGCTTTCTGGGCTCGGGTGAAATGGCTCTTTGCGGCATCGGCCGCACCGTGCCGGAGCTCTGTTTCGGCCGGCTGGGGGAAGATGATTTAAAAGACGCCTGGTGCACCCATCCGAAGCTGATTGAACTGCGCGAGGGGCTGACCGAAAAATATCCGGGGATCTGCGGGGACTGCATTCATTCAGGCCGATGTTTAATGCACTGTGTGGCCCAAAACTATGTGGAAAACGGGGAGTTACTTTCACCAGACCCTATGTGCATGGCAGCGGAGCGCAGGGGCGTGTTTCCGGAGTCAAGGCGCAGGTCCAGCGCTATGGGGCTGCACAAATAGAGAGAGGAATTAGGTGCATCGGTTAGTTGATATAGAGCTTTCGGGTAATAGCCCGCGCTCAAGTATCTCGACTTGCGGTCTATTTTTGCATGCAGCGGCGGTGTTGCTGCCAGAAGGGGTGGTATTGCTGCTGGGGCATTCTTCTTCCGGCAAAACGACTCTATGTTCGATGCTCGCTTCGCATTTTCCAGTAGTTTCTGATGATATTGTTTTTATTTTTCAGCAGCCTAGTGGCGCTTGGTGCGTTATGGATGGAACCGAGCTTAAATCGAAAGAATATGGAAGGTATGGTTTGACCATGTGTTTGGAAGAAAGTGAGCTTAAAATCTATTCTTTGCTTTCGATAATCCGAATTTTTGCCGCCCAGGAGACCGTATTGCAGCCATTGCCTTCAATTAGAGCATGTGAGTATTTGATGGATGCGATTTTTGAAATTGATATTCAGCGTAAGGTAAATAATAGTGATATAATTATTCAATGGTTTAGTTTAATGGCTAAAATGGCAAAACGCTACCAATGCTGGCAATTACAGTTTTGTCTTGATGAAAAAATGATTCTATCATCATTTCAAAAAACAATCAAACCGAGTAGCGAAAAAAGGGCTGTATGATGGTCATCTAAAGGGGGAAATCAAACCATGGCACAAAGAAAAATTAAATATGAAAAACCCAAAAGCATGGATGTTGGCAGAGCAGCGGCTGTTTTAGGTGAATCATGTAGTTATGGGAATTCTGCAGACCAATGCAAAACAGGAGATTATCCCGCTTATGTATCCCATTGTGGCGGTGGTAATTTAACTGATACGTGCTACCCTAGCGGACTATCAGCAACCGATGTCTGTGCAGAGGGTGGTTAGCAGCCAACATCGGATCTAAAATTAATCCCAAGGCCAGTATTTTATAGGATGCCAAGGTTTGTTTCCAATTTAAACTATGGGAAAATTAAATAAATATGAAGTCGTAAAACAAAGCTTCTATCGCGGCTCCAGCATGAAAGGCACTTTTCGCCAGGGCGATGGGCTGGCTATTGAATCAGCATCGCTCTCGGCGCTATGGTCAGGAGATATTGTGGTGTTTGCCAGGCAGCGTGACGATCAACGGGAAGAGGTCGTACACCGCGTTGTAAGACGGATTCCCGGCGGTGTGATTACCCGCGGGGATGCGTCTGCATACGAGGATGCCGGTATAGTGACGGACCAGAATCTGGTAGGCCGGGTGAGTTTTAAAACCCGTCATGGCCGAACCTCTTGGGTGTATGGAGGCAGAATCGGGCTTTGGCGGGGGCGGACGCTGCATTTTTACTGGGGGCTGCGGCGGAAGGCGGTAAGATGGATTCAAAAGCCGTATGGCCGGCTCAGGGAATCGGGGATTGCCGGGCGGTTCTGGCAGCCCCGGATTCGTCGGGTAATGATCCAATCCGCCGAAGGGCCCTGCATCCAATATATCTGGAAAAAGCGCATCGTGGCCCGCGCATGGCTGGAGCAGGAAAGATTTGAATGCCGGAAGCCCTGGGATCTGGTGATCCGGGATTTTTCCTCGGCTTAGCGGCGGATGCGCTGGCGCTTATCCGCCCTACGATAAGGCTACGATAAGCATTGTAGGGTGGATAAGCGGTAGCGCATCCGCCGATGAATAAACGCCAGCACATCCGCCACGGCGAATTTTTTCCGGCGATAAAACCCATAGCCATGGGGTTATTCGCATGCCGGGCGGCGTGGTGATCAATTCTATGGTCGGCACGGTGGCCGACCCTACGAAATCCCCTCATTTGCCCCATCATGGTCGACCAATGTGCCGACCTTACATGCTATCGCGCCGGGTTCAGGGTATTAGGCAGACCCAGTCCCAATCTTACCCGATAAAAAACGGCATCGCTTCACGTTTTTTCAATATTTAATTGACAAATCTTCACAAAATAATAACATAAAAGAATGAAAAGGGATGCTTATTCAAAATTATTGGAATGGAAATCTGCTTCAAACAGAAAGCCGCTTTTGGTTCGGGGGGCCCGTCAGACCGGCAAAACCTGGTTGTTGCGAGCTTTTGGTGAAGCGGAATACGAATCCCTGGTGTATTTGAATTTTGAAGAAGCCCCCAATATAAAGGACTTTTTTGAAGGCCGGGTGCGGCCGGCAGAAATTTTAGAAAATCTGGCCTTATATACGGGGCGGCGCATTCGCCCGGATCGGGATTTGATTGTATTGGACGAAATCCAGGCTTCGGACGGCGCGTTAAAGTCGCTTAAGTATTTTTATGAAAACGCGCCAACGTATCATATTGCAGGCGCCGGCTCCCTGCTGGGCATTTCGCTTTCCGGGCCGGGGGCGTTTCCAGTGGGCAAGGTCAATTTTCTGGATCTTTACCCATTGACCTTTATGGAATTTCTCTCCGCTTCCGGGGTCGAAGATTTACGGCAATACCTGGCCGAACTAAAAAAGCCCCTGCCGCTGCCAAAGCCGTTTCATCAGGAACTGATCACAAAGCTGCGGACCTATTATTTTATCGGCGGAATGCCGGAGGTGGTTTCTCATTATGCGGAAACAAATGATTTAACCGGTGTACGCAAGATACAGTCAGAAATTCTGACAGCTTATGCCCTTGATTTTGCCAAATACGCCTCCGCCCCGGATATACCGAAACTTGGAATGATCTGGGAAGCTATTCCCCGGCAACTGGCAAAAGAAAACAAAAAGTTTGTTTTTTCCCTGCTGAAAAAAAGCGCCCGTATCCGGGATTTTGAAAATGCACTGGAATGGCTGGAAAAATCCGGCTTGATTCTGCGCGCCTTTCGGGTAAGTGCCGCGCGCCATCCGCTGTCTGCTTACCGTGAACACAATATCTTCAAAATATATGCCCTGGACGTGGGCCTATTGGCCGCATTGGCCGGAATAGACCCTGCCGCCATGATTCAGGGAGAAAAGGTATTCGAATTATATCAAGGGGCGCTGGTGGAAAATTTCGTGGCAACACAATTGGCGGCCGAAAAAGGTATGAGTCTGTATTACTGGCAAAGCGGCGGTACAGCAGTGGTTGATTTTGTGTGTGAGCATGAAAGCCGGATATTGCCGCTGGAGGTAAAAGCCGGGTTAAACCCCAAAAGCAAGAGCCTGCAGTCGTTCGACAACAAATACAATCCGCCGTGTTTGGCAAGGACCACACGGCTCAATATGAAAGAGGAATCCCGGCTGATCAATATCCCCTTATACGGAATTTCCCTGTTCCCTGAAATTTGTCTGCCCACGCACCGGGGAGATTTTTGACAAAGTGCACATACCAGGAGCGGGGTGGGTTTCATAATACCAATATTTTGAAAATATTGAGATTATTTGGCGGATGCGCTGACGCTTATCCGCCCTACGATAAGGCGTGCGCGCCTGGTAGGGTGGATAAGCGGTAGCGCATCCACCGATCAGATCAATCCTTTTTCCAATGATTCCAGGTTTCCATTATTTCGGGTTTTTCTAAAAGGGTGGCCAGTTCCATGATCCGAGGATCAAGGTATGCATAGTCAAGCGCGTGCTTTCGGAATTCGAGAATGCCTTTCACATCCTCCAGATCCTGTGGGCGGTCCGATATAATCTTAAGCAGGATCAAATCCTCGGCAGTACAAAAATTAACGAAACCATCGCCTATTTTTACTTTTATCGCTCTTTCAACGGCATTCTGCTCAAAGACCAGCGCACCAAAAATTATATCAATGCTTTGCTCTTCCGGCGTTTTTAAGGGCAGTACGCGGGTTTCTTCTATAAATTCAGTAGGATTTGTGACACGAAATTTATAGTTTTGATTTTCGAACATCGAAATGAGGCCCTTGATTTCGTGTTCCTGAACCCAAACGGTGACATCAATGTCCAGTGTAGCCCGGGGCCGGCCCCATTTTGCATTTGCCATGCCGCCAATGACCATGTATTGGATTTTATTTTGGTCAAGCAGGGTGGCAAGGTCCAAAAGCGCTTTTTCGAGGAGTTTTATTTCAGGCATGCCAGCATTTTGCGCATTTTTAAGATACCTTCCACGTTCACCGGCCGTTGCCTGGCATCTTCGGGGATCATTTCATATAATTCAAAAACCGCTGCCAGACAGCGGCTGTCTTCCATTTTATCGGGGTTTTCCTGTTCCCATTTGTTGAATCGCTTGAGGGCGCCAAGTTGTTCATCGATTTTGGATTTTTGAATTTTTGGGTGATATTTATATAGCGGGTTGGGTTTCATAATCCTAATATCGAAAAAATATTGAGTTTTGTCAATATGATTAGATCATTTGGCGGATGCGCTGGCGCTTATCCGCCCTACGATAAGGCGTGCGCGCCTGGTAGGGTGGATAAGCGGCAGCGCATCCACCGAAAAGCGCTTTTGAATCTTTTTTCGTGCGAAATAAATTGAAACATATCATCCGTCTGGACCGGGCGGTTCGGTTCGTCTGGCAGGCGGGGGCCAAATGGGTGATCGGATCTGCTGCGGTCATGGCCCTGCAGGGCGTTTTGCCCCTGGCAGCGCTTTACCTGATGAAGCGGATCGTGGATGCGGTGACCGAGGCGGTAAAGGCGCCGGAGCCGGCTGCGGCGTTCGGGCCGGTCCTGTTTTTCATTGTCCTGGCCGGCGGCGTCGCCTTGCTCCAGGCCTCTTTGGGTGCGGTTTCCGGTTTGATCCAGGAGGCCATGAGCCTGACGGTGAGCGACCGGATGTATGAGCGCCTCCATGCCAAATCCATCGAGGTGGATCTCGATTATTACGAAAATCCGGCCTATTTCGATACCCTGCACCGGGCCCAGCGGGAAGGCCCGAACCGGCCCACCCAAATCGTCAACACCCTGATGCGCCTGGGCCAGAACAGCATCTCTCTTATCGCTATGGCCGGGCTGCTGCTTACCTTTCACTGGGCGGTGGCCCTGGTGCTGCTGGCAGCGGCCGCACCGGGCATTTTTGTGCGCATGAAATATTCAAGGGTCATGTATCACTGGCAGCGGGCCAAAACCCCGGATGAACGAAAAGCAATGTACTACAACTGGATACTGACCGGAAACGCCCATGCCAAAGAAGTCCGGCTGTTTGGCATCGGGGAGGAAATTTCGGACCGTTTCAGCGCAGTGCGTCAGAATTTAAGGACCGAAAAGCTTGCCATCACCAGAAAACGGGTGATTTCAGATTTTATCGCCCAGGCATTCGGCTCTTTGGCCGTGTTCGGCACTTTTGCCGTGATTGCCTACCGGGCGGTTCTGGGAGCGATCACGCTGGGTGACATGGTGATGTTTTACCAGGCGTTTCAGCGCGGCCTGGGGCATTTGCGAAGCGTGCTCCAGGGGGTGGCCGGGTTGTATGAAAACAACCTGTTTCTTTCCTATCTGTATGAATTTCTGGATTTTACCCCCGGGGTGCAGGAGCCGGAAGCCCCCCTGCCGATACCGCACACGCCCGATCATGGCCTGCGTTTTGAAAATGTCTGGTTCAAATATCCCAATACCACGCCCATGGTGCTGAAAGACGTGTCGTTTGCCGTCCGGCCAGGCGAAGTCGTGGCCCTGGTGGGTGAAAACGGCTCCGGCAAAACCACCCTGGCCAAGCTCTTGTGCCGGCTCTATGATCCGACGGAAGGCCGCATTTTACTGGAAAACATCTCGCTGGACCGGTTTTCCACAGCGGCGCTGCGCCGGGAAATCAGCGTCATTTTTCAGGATTTCGCCAAATACAACCTGTCCGCGGCGGACAACATCCGGTTCGGGGATATCGATCTGGCGGATAACGACGGCGCAGCGGTTAAAAATGCCGCCGTGGACGCGGGCGCCGACCGTATTATCACAGCCCTGCCCCATCAATATCAGACGATTCTCGGCAAGCTGTTTAAGGATGGCGTGGAGTTAAGCATCGGCCAGTGGCAGATGGTCGCTTTGGCGCGCGCGTTTCTGCGGGATTCCCGGTTAATTGTTCTGGACGAGCCCACCAGCAGCCTGGACCCGCGGACCGAGTATCAGATTTTTAGCCGTTTTCGAAATTTGTTGGAAAACAAGAGCGCCGTTCTAATCAGCCATCGGTTTTCAACGGTTCAAATGGCGGATCGGATTCTGGTGCTGCACAAGGGCCGAATCGTGGAGGAAGGGCCGCACGCGGCCTTGATTCAGAAAAACGGGTATTATGCGGATTTGTTTCAGAAACAGGCAGAGTTTTACCCGTCTGCCGCAACCGACTAATAACCTAAAAAGAAATAAAAATGGGCTATTGAATCATTATTTTTTAGTGTGTTATATTAATTCAATTCCAGTTATACCTATACAATAAGGGGAACAGAAATGCCAAAAAGGTGGTTATCCATTTTATTATGTATATTAATTTCGGTTGTTGCGTTTAATGCTACTTCGGCTGAAAAAAGTGGCACAGATTATGACGATGCATTTATTGCCGCTGCTTTTGATGAGTATTCACTGCAATCAGCGGTTCAAATGTTGATTAAGAAAAGGCTGCCGGTTCAGGTGATTATTGAAGAAGCCCAGAAAGCCGGTTACAGAGACGGGCAAATTACTGCTTCACTGTATCAATCCAGTTTGCCGCCGGATACGGTGATAGTAAATGCCATGGAGAGCCATATGGCACCCCGGCAGGTATTGAAAAGTTTAGACGATGCCGGTGTTTCCCCTGAAAAAGTGTTGGAACTGCTGATACAAAATGAGTTGGATATTAATCGCATTTTTTCCACATGCCGGTATATGCTGGAATCGAAGGAATATACAAAGGCTGAATTGGTCGAGGCGCTTGCTAAGGCCGGTGCTGAGCGGCCCATATTTATTAAAGCCGAACGGCGTTTTAATATTCCGCCCGCTATAACCGTTGAAGTGTATGAGAAAGTGCATGGTGAGCCCGCAAAATTCGGCCATGTCTATACCCGCCATTCTTTGCCACAGCCCGCCCGCATTGCCGTGGGTGTGGCGCGCATCCATAACAGCGACGCCTTTAAGGGCAGAGATGTCATCAGCCCCAAATCACCCTAAAAATAATTTTTGTTAAAAGTCGGCCCTGGGCAGTTGATTTTACGGGATATTTGCAATGAGAGGGTCGGCACGGTGGCCGACTCTGCGTAGGGCGGGCCACCGTGCCTGCCAGCAAAGGCATGATTATGGTTAATTTCTTATTGCGCAAAAACAGGCTCTGGCAAGCAATTGTCGTTTTTATGGTGCTTTTTATGGCGCCATTTGCATCAACTTCAGCGGAGAAGCAGAATAAAGTTGTCCGCGTTTATGAAGTTCAGAACAGTATTGAATCGTTTCTGCACGCAATAGCTGTAAACGGCCAATCCATAGAACCCACGGCATCTCCTGAAGTGGCGGTGGGGGATGTGATTACCTTTCAGGTTAGTATTCAAAATAAATACTCCGCCCCGCTTTTTGATATAAAAAGTGAAACCGAATGGGGGAATGGATTTTCCTACCAAGGCAGCCTGAGTTTTAAAAATGTTGACGGCGACTATCAGGAGCACAGCCGTAAAATCTCGGGGATTATTCCTGAAATTCAGCCGCAGGAAAAAAATATCGCCTGCACCTATACGTTCGATCTGAAAGTTTCGGGGTGCAAAAATGTGTTTGTTAACGTGTACTCTGATGAACTGTACGCCTGTGAGGCGGTTAAAACCTATCATGCGGCGGTTCAGATAACATCCCCCAATCTGACGTTTAATGTTTCTGATTCGCAAATGATCGTGTCGGGCACAGAATGGCGGCCCTTGCAGGTTAAGATTAAAAATACGGGCGATGGAAAAGCTTCTGATTTAAATATTGATACCAGTTTTGAAGCGTGTCCCCTTGAAATCAAAAATACAACTGAAGGATTCTCATATAATCCGGGAACCGGGGTTTTCATAGCTGAAAGCATTAGTCCGGGCAAGTTCCTGAATTTAGAATTTGATATACGGATTGATAAACAACAGGCGTCAGCTTTTTCTTCGGAAACGATCACCATTAAACCCGTTTATCAGGACGTCTGCGGCGTTCAATTTAATGCACCCGCGCAAACCATGGTTTTAAGCCGAACCCGAGATGCCGTCGCATCAGTGAAGCCTTCGGACATCGAAAATCAACCTGATTTGAGCTTAAGCGTCAGCCCGGAATGCTGCCGGGTGGTATCGGCGGAAAAACAGTTAAAATGGTCCATTTATGTGATTAACCGGGGAAGCGCAGATGCCTATGATGTAACGCTTAAAGATAAGCTGGGCCGGTTTTTGCGGTATGAAAAATCGACACTTGATGGTGAATCAGTGTCGGCAAAAATTTTAACCGATACCCCCGCTGCCGGCGTTACCACCCTCAAATGGGAGATCGGTGAAATGGCGCCCGGTGAGATGCGCGAAATCGATATCACTGCCTATCCGGCTGATCCTGAAAAAACGAATCAAGTGGACGGCTATTTTAACAATATCCAGGTTAAATACGGGGATGGCAGACAATGCTGCGAATATAATGATATCGAAGCCCCCTGCTTTATTCTGCCGGATGAATGCGTCGAGGGCGAAGTGTTTGAGAAATGCGGCCGAGTGCATGGGTTTTTCTCCGTCACCCAGATGTATAAATCCAACCTTTATAAAACCGTGGAAGATCAGGAAGAGACCTGGGCGACCTACCTTACACCGGGCATCTGGGCGGCCGTGCCGGGCAGCTGTGAACGGATAATTGAAATTGTTACATCCAGCGCCGCGCCGGGGGGGTTGGTGATCAGTCCCTTTTATCCGAAGACTGAAAGAAAATACCAATTTTATTTTTTATACAGCCCGCAATATGAAATATACTATGATAAAAGCGACGAGAACATGGTTACCCACCGGGCGGATGCGTATTTTCGCTATAATACTCGGAATAAATTTTCTATCCGCGCAATTGACCAGTTCAAGCGTTCCCATGATTCCATATCTTCCCGGGCGTTTACCATTGATGACCAATATAAAAGCAATATGTTTAATACGCTCGTCACCTTTGATCCCACGGCGAAAATCCGGCTGAGGCTGGATTACTCCAATTTTTATCTGGATTATGACGGCGCAGACAACAGCCGCGCAAACCGTATGGATAATTCCTGGTCCGCCTATGGATATTTTAATCTTACACCGAAAATGTCGATTTTTGCCAATTACGAATTCGCTGATATCAATTATGATACAAACGATTTGGATAGCCAGGAAAACCGTTTGTTTGCCGGTCTTCGATGGAATATCACCAAAAAGACCAGCGGTCAGATAAAGGGCGGATACGGGGAGAAGTCTTATGATGATGGCGAATTATCAGATGCCGAAAGCTGGATGGCGGAGATTCAGGTGGACCACAACCTGACGCCGAACACAAACGTGGTTTTAAATGCCTACCGCCGCTATGATGAAGTGCTTGGAGAGTTGGTTGATAAGGATGATCTCAAGGAAAATTTTACAAAGTATATTTTAACCCATTTTATCGGACTTTCGTTAAATTATGACCTGACCACGAAACTGCATTTAAGTTTGGACGGCACCTATTTCTATGATGAATATAAAGATGAAGGCAGTCTTTCCACCCGCAGCGAACGGCAGGATACGGAATTTGCCATCTCCCCGGCTGTTAAGTTTGACTTCATGAAATGGCTGACGTTTGATCTGGCCTATACGTATACCAACCGGGATTCAAACTATTCCCAGTTTGATTACGAGGATCACACGGTTTTTCTGAGGGCAAGCCTGTATCAGTAAAATCCATACTGGCGGATGCGCTGGCGCTTATCCGCCCTACGGAACTGTATCAGCCCTACTGGCGGATGCGCTGGCGCTTATCCGCCCTACGAAACTTATCCGCCCTACGAAACTATGTAGAAGGGTCGGCCCCGTGGCGACCCAATATATAATTGGATGCATAAACCAAAATATTGCCTAAACTTTGGACGATAATGAAACCTCTTTATTTTGCATGCTTAATCTGTATGCTGGTTTTCAGCACAGCAGCGGCCCAGGATTATATACTCGGCGAAGGAGACGTAATAACGATCAGCGTCTACGAACATCCGGATTTAAAGACCACGGTTCGCATCAGCGGTGACGGAATGATCGCTATCCCGCTCATCGGCCAGGTGACTGCCGCCAATATCAGCGTTACGCGCCTTTCGAAAAAAATCGAAAAGCGCCTATCGGACGGATACATTGTTAAGCCCCAGGTCAACATTTTTATTGAAGAGTTTAGAAGCCGCAAAGCGACTATCCTTGGGGAAGTTGATTCGCCGGGATTATATGAGCTCAAGGGCCAGACCTCCCTTCTGGAACTGATTTCCCAAGCCGGCGGGCTGACTGAAAATGCAATCAATCGGGCGGTTATTCATCGGAAAAAATCACCCAATCAAAAGGAACGTACAATTACCATCAATCTCCAGCAGCTAATGGCGGAAGGCCGTGGCGGTCGAAATATAAACATTATCGACGGCGATAATATTTTTATTCCCAAAAAGCAGGTAATTTATGTGACCGGTCAGGTAAAAAAACCGGATTCATATAATTACGAGGAAGGCCTGACCGTCATCAAGGCGCTGACCATGGCCGGCGGAGTGAATGATAAGGCGGCCGCCGGCCGGATTAAGATTATACGCTCCATCAGGGGTAAGGAAAAACTGCTGGAAGGGGTTAAAATGGATCAGCCGATCCAGCCCAATGATGTGATCGTGGTGCCGGAGAGCTACTTCTGATGGTCTGGCCCATATTGCCGGATGCGCTCCGCTTATCCGGCCTACGATAAGGGATTGATAATTTGGCGGATGCGCTCTTATCCGGCTTTTGATGGCCTGGCCCATATTGGCGGATGCGCTGGCGCTTATCCGCCCTACGATTGGCACGGGCGGTACGGTAGGGTGGATAAACGATAGCACATCCACCTGGAACGAAGACTAAACGCTAAAATCTAAAACATCTAAAATTCAGGCAAAACAAATCCTATGGACGAAGAAAACATTCATCTAAGAGACTATATTCAGATCATTCTGCGGCGGAAGTACGTTATCCTGTTGGTATTTATTGTCTGCCTGCCCTTTGTTTTGATCAACGCAACCAGCGGCGAGCCGGTATATTGGGCATCAGCGAAGCTGCTCATCCAAAAAAACAATGCGCCGCCGCTGCTGATGAACAGGGGGCACAGTTATGATCCGGGATTTCTGGCCACACAAACTCAGGTGATAAAAAGCAGCAAAGTGGGCAAGAAAGTGGTCAAAAATTTAAATTTGGATGAAACCTATCGCCAGTATTTCCCGAAGGAGAATTCAGAACCGTCTGTTATCCAAAAGGCAAAAAACTGGCTACGGAAGCTATTTGAAACCGGACTTAAATTGGCGGGAGTGACCAACCAGCAACCAGCCTCCGAGAAGGCAGACCAAAAAGAATTGAGCGAGGCGGAAAAGAAAGCGAGGCGGATTGAATCCCTTGCCGCTATGATCGGCAGCAGCATATCCGTTCAAAGTGCAACCGAGGAAGGCAATATTGTTTCAGTCAGTTTTGTGTCTTCGAATCCGGCTTTTGCAAAGGAAATCGTCAATAGCGTAGCGTCGGCATACAAACAGGTTCTACTGGAAATGCGGACGCAGTCAACATCGGAAACCATTGAATGGATGAAGATCAAAGCCGAGTCCCAGCGGGAAAAGCTCGAGGCCAGTGAAAAAAAACTGCAGGAATATAAGAAAAAACACGACATTTATACGGTTGGGGATGAAGAAGCCCTTTTTCCAGCCAAAATTTCAAGGCTCAGCCAACGGCTGACGCAGGCTCAAGCAGAAGTTAAAGAACTCGAGTCTCTATACCAGGAGATTAATCGGATTTCAACCGCGGAGGCGTTGAATATCCCGGTTGTTTCAGAAAACAACGTGGTGAGGGATTTACGAACAAAAATCATTGAGCAGGAACAGGAAATCGATGGGCTATCAAAAAAAATCGGGGATAAACATCCCCGGATGATTCGCGCCAAAAAAGACCTTGATTCCCTGAAAGAAAAATTAAAAACAGAAATCAAGGGAGTTATACAGTCTATAAAAAATAAATACGAACTGGCTGCAAAAAAATCAAAAAGCATAGAGAGTCTACTTGAACAGACCAAGCAAAATGCGGCCAAAATGAGCGACAAACTTATCCAGTATGAGATACTGAAACGGGATGTCGAGGTAAATCGGCTTTTATATGATCGCCTGGTCAGTCGGATTAAAGAGTATAATGCCACCGAAAACAAACAGACCATTGATGTATGGGTTGTGGAAGACGCCGACAAACCAAATTTACCGATGAACAAAGGCCCCAAACGGGCAATACTGCTTGGCCTTTTGGTGAGTTTGATGGCAGGTATTGGTCTGGCCTTTTTTCTGGAGTATCTGGATAGCACCATCAAGGCCCCTGATGATGCGGAAACACGGACGGATATTCCGGTATTGGGCATGGTACCGTTATTTAAAGACAAATCCTATGAAATCGAAAAAGTTGTTCACCAGCTGCCCAATGCCGCAGTTTCTGAGCGATACAAGGTCATTCGCACCGCTTTGTTTTTATCCTTATCAAGGGGGGAGGGAAACAGCGTTTTAATTGCCAGCATGTCGGAAAAGGCGGGCAAAACAGTGACCGCGGTCAATTTGGCCATTGCACTGGCCGAGTCTGAGCGGCACGTCCTGCTTGTAGATGCGGACATGCGGCGGCCAAAAATTCATAAAACTTTCGAATTGGAGAATAAATCCGGGTTGAGCACTTATCTGGCCAATGAATCCGACCTGGCGGTTTTGGAAACTGAAGAATCAGATTGTCTAAAAATTTTGCCCTCCGGGCCGGTACCTTCCAATCCCTCGGAGCTATTGAGTTCACCCCGTCTTGAAGAATTGATCCAAAAGATCAGGGCGGATTATGACTTTATCATTTTTGATTCACCGCCAATGATTGATGTAACAGATGCGATTCTAATCGGCAAAACCATCAATCAAACCATATTGGTATCGCGCTCCGGGGTTTCCACATATGAATCCCTCAAACAGGCAAAAAAAATATTAGAAAATATTGGTACCAATCTTTTGGGGCAGATTGTGAATGCCGTGGATGAAAAAAAACAAAACTATTATTACTACAAATATTATGGGTCATACAGTGGGTATACCAAGGGTAATAAAACAACTTAAGTATGGCTGATGCGTTCAGGGATGTATAAAACCGCCTATTGGCTTTTTCTTGCAGCACTAATTTTTGCCCCCCTGGCCTTTGGCACAGTCGAGACCTGGTCTTACACGGTCATGGAGCTAATGATTTGTGCCAGCGCCGGGCTCCTCTTTTTCTCTCTCCGAAATAACCGCTTATACAAAGTACCGGCCATTATTCCGCTGCTTTTTATAAGCGGCGCCATCCTCTTCCAGGTGGTTCCCTTGCCGGCCAGCCTGGTTCGATTGATTTCGCCCGAGAGTTATTCTATTTATCAAAATACGGCCGGGGTTCTTTCACCGCTCGACTGGATGCCGATTTCCGTTTACCCAAGAACCACGCTGATGGCCTTTCTCCGTTTCTCTACCTATGTATTATTTTATGCAGCAGCGATTCAATTTTTTTCCAATTCGGCTTTGCTGAAGCGAAATCTGTCCGTGGTGACAGGCTTTGGCGCGTTATTGGGATTTTTTGTGATTATTGAATTTTTTACCCGAATCATGAATTATCCCCTGCCCTATGAAAAAATTCTATTTATCAGGGATTCGGTTCATGGCTCCGGCGCTGTCGGCCCCTATGTAAACCGCAACCATTACGCCGGGCTAATGGAAATGCTGTTTCCTCTAGTCCTGGCGGGGTTTTTGGTTTACCGGCCGGTTATGGCCGCCAATGATTTTAAGAAACAGATTTCGGATATCTTTTTTCAGAAGCAGGTAAGCCGCCATTTTTTGTATGGTACGGCTGCGATTCTCATCGCTACCTCCCTGTTTGTGACACTATCCCGCGGGGGGATCATTTCCCTGACCCTGTCAATGGGCCTGTTTGCCGTATTTCTTATTTTAAAAACCCGTCAAAAGCGGGTGGGATGGGCTATTGTGGCAATTTTTTTTGCTGTTCTGTGGCTGACCGGCACAAACGCGTGGGATATGATATTTGAGCGGTTTGGTAATATCCGAAATGAGGCTGGCGAAATTTGGAGCGGTCGGTTTATTTACTGGGATGACAGTGTTGAAATAATCCGCGATTTTCCGTTATTTGGGGCAGGCGCGGGGACATTTGAACATATTTATCCCAAATACGGGGCCATATCGGGCAACCGCCTCCTTGAGCATGCGCATAATGATTACCTCGAATTTCTCTCCACCGGTGGGATCATTATCCCCGCTCTGATGCTTTCCGTAATAATTACTATTTTGTACAAAGGTTATCAATCTTACCGCCGGCGCCGGGAGCCGTATGCCATATATCTGTTTGCCGGCTCCTCCGCGGCTGTTTTTTCCATACTGCTGCATTCCTTTGTCGAATTTAACATGCAGGTTGGTGCCAATGGATTATATCTTTTCTTAATTTTTGCCGTGTTGGTTTCCGCAGCCAATACCCGTTTTCGAAATGGTATTGCCGCAACCTATTTAAAATACTCATCTGTTAAATGGTATATTCCGTTATTAGGCGTATTGGCGCTGATTGCCGGCGTGCTTTACGTCAATTTTGGAGCGCTGCTCGGCAATTATCACTTTGCAGCCCATGCGCACATAAATATCCCGGAAGATATTACCGAAAAAAATTGTCGACAACTCTATCAAGCCGCTCGCAGGGCCAACAAAACCGATTCCTTAAACCCAAGATATTATCATGTGCTGGCTAATACGGCAGTCGCCATGAATCACCCGGCTGAAGCCAAGGGGCATTATAAAAATCTGCTTCAACTGGCGCCGTTAAACAGCCGGTATTTACAGGATGCCGGGTATTTCTTCACTTTTCTGGGCCAGAAAACCGTTGCTGAGCAATTGCTCTCTACCGCCCTCCGCTATGACCCCAAAAACATCAAAACGTATTTGAATTACACCGCCTGGCTGTTTGAAGAAAAAGAGACGGCTAAAGGGGTGGATATCCTTCAATCCGCCATGGCAATGGCTCCGGGCAGTGCGAACCCCTGTTTGACATTAATGGCTTGGTATGGATTAGAATATGGCCAGATGAAACAGGCCTTACCGGATCGGGTGCTGCCGCATCTGGCGTTTGCGGATTATCTGCTCTCTAAAGGACAGTCAGAAAACGCCGAACTTTTCTACACCGACGCCCTGGATCACCTGCCCAACGAAGATGATATAAAAACAAGCTATTTTCTGCGAGTCTATCGATTCTATCAGAATAACGGCGCACACGAAAAGGCGCTGCATGTGATCCAGCGCGCCATCGATCAACAACCGGGGGACGCCCGGCTGCATTCCCTTGCCGGCAAACTTTATGAAACTTTAGACATGCCCCGCAAGGCTGAAGAAGAATTCCGTATGGCTGAGATATTAGACGGCAAATAGTCTATTTTGCCGGATGCGCTCCGCTTATCCGGCCTACGGTGGGTGCCGTTTCGGTAGCCCATATTGGCGGATGCGCTGTCGCTTATCCGGCCTACGGGAGGGAAATCCGGCATCTGTAGGGTGGATAAGCGATAGCGCATCCACCTAAAAAAAGCCGGGCGCCTATTCGCCCCAAGCGATGCCTGATTTTGATAGGGTCGAGTTTTTGGGTAATTACGAAGCCTCTTCTCTTTTCCTTACATTACCTCCTTCCCTCTAATCATTTTCTTCCAACCGCACTTATAAAACCGATCCGCATTCTGCGTATATCCTCCTTTATATTTATTTTATATTTTTTTGTTGACACATACATTTTCATTAATTAAACTCAACTAAACTCAATTAAAAATAATTGAGTTCAATATAAAGCGCCGGGTGCAGGTGCGGCGTCATTTTTTCCTCTGTTCTGCCGGCCCCCGGGTATTTTTCGGGGGCCGGTCGTTCAGGAAATGTAATTCGTAATAAAGGATTTGATGAGTTCTAAAATATTTAATGCCAGCGAAGCGGCCGAATTTTTAGGCGCCCATGTGGAAACAGTCCGCCGGTTGGCCCGAAGAGGCCGGATTCCTTCCTTTAAAGTCGGAAAAGATTGGCGGTTTCGAAAGGCGGATCTGCTGCATTGGGCTGAAAACCATCACCTGAGAAATCAACCCCCGGTTATTTTGGTGGTGGATGATGATCGGCCGGTTCGGGATTTGGCACGGCAAATTTTTGAACGGCAGGGCTATCAGGTTCGGGAAGTGTCGGACGGCATAGAAGGTCTGGCCGCATTTAACCGGGAAAATGTGCAGCTGATACTTTTGGACCTGCAAATGCCAACCATGAATGGGGTTGAATTTTTAGCCCATCTCCGCCGGTTTGATAAAAATGTGCCTGTCATATTAATTACCGGATATCCGGACAGTGAATTGATAACCGAGGCGATGCAGCAGTCCCCGGTTTTGCTGCTGCCCAAACCGATTGAAAAAGAAATGCTCCTTCGGGTGACAGGGGCCATTTTAACCAATATCCCAAATTAGGAAATTATATCATGAATTCATCTATGGGTGAAGCGCCCAAAGCGGCTCAGGTGCTGGTGGTGGATGATGAAGCGCCCGTGGCGCAATTGGTGGAACAAACCATTTTGAAAGCGGGGTATGACTGCCGAATAGCTGAAAATGGCAACCAGGCGCTGAAATTTCTGGCAGAAGAACCAATCGATGTGGTCCTATCCGATATTATCATGCCTGAAATGGACGGGGTGGAACTGCTTAAAAGGGTCAAGGCTGACTATACGGCGGATGTAATGATCATGACCGGTTTCACCGAAGATTTTAACTACGAGACCCTAATAAAGGAGGGGGCCAGTGACTTTATCACCAAGCCCTTCAGCCTCAGAGAACTCCTGCTGCGCCTCAAGCGGGTGTTGAAAATGCGCTATTTGTTAATTGAACGCGACCAGATGAATGAGGAGCTTGAGGCGAGTGTGGAGCGGCTCGGAACGGTCAATTCAGAGTTGAATTCAGCGCTGACGGATTTAAAATCCATGAACCAACAGTTGAACCAGTCCTATCTGGACACCATCAACCGGCTGTGCCTGGCGGCGGAATATAAGGATGATGATACCGGCAACCATATTATGCGAATCAGCCGATACAGCGAGTTGATCACGCAAAAACTCGGGCAGACGGATCAATACGTTCAGCTGATGCGCTATGCCTCTCCCATGCACGATATCGGCAAAATCGGCATTCCGGATAACATTCTTTTAAAGCCGGACAAACTCACGGATAAAGAATTTGATATCATCAAAACCCATACCACCATTGGTGCGAACATTCTTTCGGGGTCTCAGGCCGATGTTTTGAAACTGGCGCATGAAATTGCCCTAAATCATCATGAAAAGTGGAACGGCAAAGGATATCCGAACGGCATATCCCATCTGGAGATTCCATTAAGCGCCCGTATCGTCGGTCTTGTGGATACATTTGATGCCCTCACCTCCAAACGGCCCTATAAAGCCCCCTACCCCATGGAAGTTGCATTAGACATCATACAATCGGAACGGGAAAAGCATTTTGATCCAAAGATTGTGGATGCCTTTCTCGATGACATCGATGAAATCCAACGGATTAAAGAGGAAATTAACAGCTGCGAAGATATGGCTGCGTCTGATTTTATCTGGAGCGATCGGGATCTTGAAAACGGCATTGATGCCAAAATAAATCCGAGACCATCAAATAGGGGGGAATAACCGATGGGCGCAAACTTGGAGGCGATGATGGAAGTCCCCTTTTCCCGGAAGCGAATGGTTTTTATCATTCGACTGCTGGTTATTATCATTACCGCATATGTCATTATATTCACCCCTGCCGCCCAGGATCTTAGAATCATGGGCTATGTGTTTATCGCCTTTTACCTGTTTACCAACCTGGTCGTGGCGGCGGTGCCGGAGGCGTTTTTTTTCGATGACCGGGTGTTTTATTTTATCATATTTTTTGACAGCATCATGCTGCCGGCCGGCATCTATTTTTCCGGTTATGTGGGATCCGATTTATACCTGGTCTACTTTTTAATCCTCTGCTTGACGACCATGAGCGCCCGGTTCCACTATCTGATGATTAATATTATTATATTCGCCGGCATTTATGCCTGGATGCTGTACCAGAACGGCTTTATCACAGGCCCTGAGTCCATCAGCTACGCGCTTCGGATCCCCTTTATGATCACCATTGCCATGTTCTACGGATACATCGTCTCCGCCCGGATGAGCGACAAAGAGGAGCGGCTTAGGGCGGCCAATGAGCAATATGAACAAATTGTCCAGGCCACGGATGTTCTAGTTTACAGCGTTAATTTAGAAGGGCAGCTACTGTTCGCCAATTCCAAATTTGTGGATTACCACGGGTATGCGGAGGAAAAAAGGCTGCTTGGCCGTCTGTATGCGGAACTGTATCCAACTGATGAGAGCCGGATATTTCTGGATAAGGTGGATACGGTATATCGGCATAACGACATGGTTCAATTTGAGTCCTATGATAAAATAAACAAGCGTTGGTTTTCAAACACGTTAAGCCCCATTCGAAACCCTGCAGACAATAGCGTCTTTGCCGTCTGCATCATTGCCAAAGATATCACGGACCGGGTTCAACGGGAGCACGAGCTGGATAAAACCGTTGAATTGCTGCGCACAACCCGGGATCAGCTGATTCAAAAGGACAAAATGGCGGCTCTCGGCCGCATGGCCTCGGGCGTAGCCCATGAAATCCGCAATCCCTTGGAGATCATCGCTATGGGGGTAGATTATCTGGATTTTAATTTGCCGGATGCGGGAAAGAATGTGCATCAATCGCTTGAAAAAATATCCAATGCAGTGGAACGAACCAACCGAATTATCAATGAAGTGCTGTCGTTTTCCAGAAAAAACGACTGCCAGGTTCGGGCGGTCCAGATTTGCGAGTTGTTGAAAAATGTTTTGGATCTTACCGACCACCATATCCGCGAAGTCGGCGTGAGCGTGCGCCGGGATTATGCGGATGAATCCATCACTATAGCGGCGGACGCGCAGATGCTGGAGCAGGTCCTGTTGAATCTCATCAACAATGCCGTGGATGCTATGGCAGAGAGCTCGGACAGGCGTATGGACCTGAGGGTATATAAACAACAGGTGGAATCCGTAGGTTACAAAACCGGTTACCGCCGCGCGGATTTTTTCAAAGTCGGCGACACCATGGTTGTTGTCGAAATCGCAGATACAGGCGAAGGGATCTCAGAAGCGAATTTTCCAAAAATTTTTGAGCCCTTTTTTACCACCAAAGAAAAAGGCAAGGGCACCGGCTTGGGGCTTAGTCTGGCCCATATGATCATGGACCGGCTAAGCGGAACCATTGACGTAGAAAGCCAGGTTGGCGAAGGCACCACGTTCTATGTCAAGCTACAGCCTTGGGGAAAAAACAATGACACAGGGGAGTTAGGCGATGGCAGAGACCAAAAAAGTATTGATCATTGATGATGAAGAGGACTTCTGTTTTTTTGTCCGAGAAAACCTGATTAACACCGGTATGTTTGAAGTCTTTGTAGCGACCAATGGCCGCTATGGTATTAAACTGGCAAAACAAGAACAGCCCGATATTATTCTGCTTGATCTGTTGATGCCGGATTTAACCGGCGAAGAGGTGGCGGATGAGCTAAAAAATGATGCGGGCACTGCGGCAATTCCGGTCATCTTTGTCACCGCCCTGGCCACTCAGGATGATAGCGGCGAAAGCGGGTTGAAAAAAACGGGCAGCGCCTATATTATTTCCAAGCCGGTTCGGACCCGGCAACTGGTGAATGCCATTAATGAAATCGTCTGAGGCGAAACATACGAGGAGGCGGGCATGAATGAGAGTAGCGAAGAACGTATGGAAGTCCATATTTTTACCCGGCAGTGTAAGGTTATCGGGCATCTAAGCATCTATCCCGGCGTGCGCCTCACCGATTATATGAATGAATCCAAAGCGTTTGTCTCAGTCACCGATGCTACCGTATACGGGATAAATGAAGAGTATCGGTTTGCCGCGGGCTTTTTAAACCTCAGACGCGATGAAATTGAGATCATCGTGCCAGTGGATCAGATAAAGGCATAAGCATGGCCAAATTAGATAAGGTTTTCAAAGCAGCGGCGGATTTGAAGGCGTCTGATGTTCATATCGTACCGGGAGAGCCCTTTATAGTGAGACGCCTCGGCCGGCTAAGAAAGCTAAAAAGCCCCCCGCAAACGCCTGACACCTGCCAACAACTCATTTACGAGCTTTTGGATGAAAAACAGCAAAGTTGCCTCGCGGCTGATACTCAACTTGACTTTGCATATGAGGTGCCGGAACTCGGCCGTTTCCGGGGCAACGCCATGATGCATCAGAAGGGGATGAGTGCGGCCTTCCGGCTGATTCCGCCGGGGATTCCAACCCTTGAGTCGCTTGAGATGCCGGCGGTGGTGGAAAAAGTGCTGGATCAGCACCAGGGCCTAATTCTTGTCACCGGCGGTACCGGGCACGGCAAAACCACCACGCTGGCGGCCATGGTCGACTACATCAACACCCAAAGGCCACACCATATTTTAACCATTGAGGATCCCATCGAGTTTATCCACCCTTTTAAAAAGGGCGTGATTAACCAGCGGCAGATCGGCAAAAATACATGGGCTTACGCCAATGCGCTAAGAGGCGCGCTGCGTCAGGACCCGGATGTGATTGTCGTGGGAGAACTGAGAGACCTTGAAACCATATCCATGGCCATCTCCGCGGCCGAGACCGGACACCTGGTCATCGGCACCCTGTCGACATCCAGCGCGCCCAAGACGGTTGACCGAGTTATCGATTCCTATCCGCCAAAGGAACAAAACCAGATCCGGGCCATGTTAAGCGAATCCCTGCGGGCCGTGATCACGCAGCGGTTGATTCCCCATACGAATCAGCAGCAAATGGTACTAGCCCTCGAGATTTTGATCGGTTCCACCCAGATGGGCAATCTCATCCGGGATTCCAAAACATTTCAGATCCCTTCTATGATGCAGACCGGGAAAAAACTCGGAATGCAGCTGATGGATGAATCCTTGCTGGGTTTATATCAGTCCGGCCAAATCACCGCCGAAGATGCAGTTGCCAATGCAGCCAATCCGGACAAACTGAAAACTCAGATTAAGAATTGAGGCAGATAATGGCAGTGATCGACCAATACTTCAGGCAAATGCAGGCAAACGGGGCAAGCGACTTGCATATGGTCGTCGGATTTCCCCCGCTGATTCGGCTGAAGGGGGATCTGAGCGCGCTGGATCATCCCCCGCTCACAGCGGAAAAAAATGAAAAAATTCTTTTTGAAATCCTAAATGACGAACAGCAGGCCTCTGTTAAAAATTATCTGGATTTTGACATGGCCTATGAACTGGAGGGGGTCGGCCGGTTTCGATGCAATATTTTTTACCAGCATCGGGGCATCGGCGCCGTCTTCCGCATTATTCCCACCGAGATTTTAACCCTCGAGCAATTAAATCTGCCTGAAATCCTTAAACCCATCGCCTGTTACAAAAGAGGACTGGTATTGGTGACCGGCCCCACCGGCAGCGGCAAATCCACCACCCTGGCGGCGATGATAAATTATATCAATGAAACCCGGGACGGGCACATCATCACGATTGAGGACCCCCTCGAGTTTGTGCACCCCAATAAGCGAAGCATCATAACCCACCGGGAGATCGGAACCCATGCCAAAAGCTTCAGCGACGCCCTCCGCGTTGCCAGCCGGGAGAACCCGGATATCATTCTGGTTGGCGAAATGCGGGATTTGGAAACCATATCCCTTGCCCTAACCTGTGCAGAACTAGGAATCTTGGTGTTCGGCACTCTGCATACCAACAGTGCAGCCAAAACCGTGGACCGAATTATTAACGCCTTTCCGACGGATCAGCAGGCCCAGGCGCGGACGATGCTGTCGGAATCGCTACGGGCGGTCATCGCCCAGCAATTGTTAAGAACCAAAGACGGCAAAGGCCGCTGCGCCGCCAACGAGGTGTTAATCGGCTCTCAGGCATTGGCCACCATGATCCGGGAAGGGAAAATATCCCAAATCAGCTCCCTGATCCAGGCCGGCACCGCTGCTGGGATGCAATCCATGGATCAGCACCTAAAACAGCTGATCCAGGAAGAACGCATCACCCGAGAGTCGGCATACGAAAAAGCCATGGACAAGGCCATGTTCTCATGAATCGAAAATCAAATAACAGTTTACAATTTAACCAATCAACCATATATTCTTAAAGCATTTTACTACAGACTAAATAAAAAATGTGTTCTCGGATGCAATTATGGCGAATAACTCACATATCCTAAACGCCGGGGAAGCAGCGGACTTTTTGGGCGCGCATGTGGAAACCATCCGCCGGCTGGCCAGGAAAGGAAATATCCCTTCGTTTAAAATAGGCAAAGACTGGCGTTTCCGAAAAGAAGATCTGCTGCAATGGGCTGAAACCCATCATTTACGTTCTCAACCGCCGACGATTTTAATCGTGGATGATGATGATTCGATCCGTGATATGGCTCGGCAGATTCTTGAAAAACAAGGCTATTATGTCTTTGAGGCGGCGGACGGCATTGAGGGGCTGAGCGTACTGAACCGGGAAAATGTATTTTTGATCCTTCTGGATCTGGAGATGCCAGTAATGAATGGGGCGGAATTTCTCAGCCGGCTTCGGCATCGCAATAAAGAGGTGCCGGTTATATTGATTACGGGCTTTCCGGACAGTCAGCGCATTATGGACGCCATGCAGCAGTCACCCGTTATGCTGCTGCCGAAACCTATAGAAAAAGAACTGCTTCTCCGCGTTGTCGATGTATTCCTGAAAAAGCCCGCCTAACGCATCATGCCCGTCAAACCAAGCTATGAAGAGTTATTGGAATATGCAGAAACAATATTTGACGGAACCGATGGACCGATTGCAATTGGCAAAGCCTGCCACTACAATAGAATTTCCTGATATAGCTTGGTAAACAACGCTTCCCCGGAATCTAACTGGGCTGCTGTCATGCGGGATTTAATAATATTGCGCTGCTCTATTGCCACGTCCTTTCCTTGAGCGGCCGCGATGGACATCCATGCATAGGCTTCCTCAAGGCTCTGGTCGACCCCTTGCCCGTTAAAATACATCACACCAAGACTATACTGCGCCTCGATATTGCCTTCCCGGGCGGCGGCTTCGTATCATTTAAACGCTTTATTAAAATTCCGCGTCACCCCAATACCGTTATAGCACATCCCCGCATACCGCAGCCGGGAATACGTAATCCCCTGCAATGCCGCCTTTTGATGCCATTCAGCGGCTGCCGCGAAGTCCCTTTCAACGCCCAGGCCGTTATCATATAACACCCCCATTCGGGTTTGGGCCGCCGCATGGCCCGCCCCCGCCGCCCGCTGATACCATTTTGCCGCCTTTGCGTAATCCGTTTCCACTCCCCCGACGCCGTCCTCGTGAACCACGCCTAAGGCAAAAGCCGCTTCAATGCTGCCGTTATCCACCGCTTTTTCAAAAAAATCAATGGCTCTGGCTTTATCCTTAATTTTGCCGAGGCTGTCGTTGACATACATCATGCCGATTCGATACATGGCATCGCCGAAACCGGCATCAGCCGCTTTTTCATACAGTACAAGCGCCCGTTTGGGATTCTGATTGACGCCTTCACCATTTTCATACAGCACCCCCAGGCAGTAAACGGCCGGCGGATAACCCTTGTCTGCGGCCTTTTGAAAATATTCGGCCGCCTTTTCATAATCCCTTGGGATACCGTTTGATTATGATAACCGAAAACTGATCAATTTTTGGCCTTGTGATAATCGAAAATTGACCACCCTCAGCAAACCATCCATCTTGCAGAAAAACGCGAACCGCAAGATGGAGGGAAGGAGGAATGCTGAAGGTGGAACAGTATGAATTCATTCGTTCCGGTTACAGGGTCTACGGACTTACAATATCGGAGCTGTCCAGAAGAACCGGTCATTCAAGAAACACGATCCGCAAATTGTTAAACAACGAATACACAGGCTATTCTGCGAGAAGTCATCAGCCGTTTCCGGCACTGGAGCCTTATATTGATATTATAAACTCCTGGCTGGAACAGGACAAGGAGCAACACAGAAAACAAAAACATACAGCCAGGAGGATTTATACCCGGCTGGTTCGGGAATATGGTTTTGATGGCGCCGAGTCCACCGTGCGCAGATATGTCCGCCTGGTCAGAGGCAAGCACGGGAAGGATTTAAACAAGGCATATATCCCGGCAGATCCGGATGTCGGCCTGGAGGCCGAAGTAGACTGGGGGGACTTTACCGCTATAATCGGCGGCAAAACCAGGCAGCTTAAGCTTTTTTGCATGCGCTCGAAGTACTCTGGCAAATGCTTTGTCCGGGCTTATCCCGTGGAGCGGCAGCAGGCCTTGTTTGACGGCCATATCCATGCTTTTGTCTTTTTCAACGGCGTGTTCTTCCGGCTGATCTATGACAATATGACCCCGGCCGTGCAAAAGGTGTTGCAGGGTAAAAAGCGTGTGGAGCAGGAAAGTTTTGCCAGGTTCCGGGCTTATTACACCTTTGAGGCAGAGTTCTGCAACCGGGGTCAGGGCCATGAAAAAGGTGGTGTAGAAGGCCTGGTCGGATTTGCCAGAAGAAATTTTCTTGTGCCCGTGCCCCGGGTGGACACGCTTGAAGAGTTAAACCGGCACCTGCTCGAAGAATGCATGGCCTATGGCAGCCACATTATATCCGGCCGCCAAAACACCGTAAACGAGCGGTTTGAACAAGAAAAAGACCATCTGATTGATTTGTCCCAAGTCCCTTATGCCAATGAAATGCCGCTTGGCGGCAAGGTGGATCACTACAGCACCGTGGTCCTGGATAAAAACCGCTACTCGGTGCCGATCCACTATGCCGGCTTCCGGGTCCGGGCCCTGCTCGGCGTGGATACGGTGACCATTTATCACAGCGGCCGCAAAATAGCTGAGCATAGCCGGGAATATGGCAACAACAAATGGGTTCTAAAACCGGATCATTACCTGGAACTGCTCCACAAGCGGCCAGCTGCTTTTGCCACGGCAAAACCTATCAAACAGTGGCGTAGTTGTTGGCCCAGAAATCATGAGCGCCTGCTGGAGCGATTTAAATCCGCCCAGGGCATCAGCAAGGGAACGCGGGACTTCATCGAAGTTCTCATGCTTTACCGGGAGTATGAACCAGTAGAGGTGGAAGCGGCCGTAGAGCAGGCGCTTGCCTCAGGTGTGAGCTCAGCAGAGGCTGTAAAGCATTTGGTAAGGGCTCCCGCAACAGAGCCCGAACCGGGCAGACTTCAATCCTGGCCGAGCCTGCCGCAGGCAGACATCTCGGTTTACAGCCGGCTGGGAGGTGTCGCATGAATACAGCCGCTGACGTCAATTTAAAAGACAACCTGCAGAGCCTGAAGCTCACCCACATGGCAGGCGAGCTTGAAAGTGCCCTCCGGCAGGCCAGGGATGCCGGCCAGGATTATGCCGATTTTTTGCTCCAGCTCACAGAGCACGAGCTCCGGATCCGATCCGAGAATCGGCTTAAACGAAGGTTAAAGGAGGCCCGGTTCCCGCTTTTAAAAACCATGGAGGACTTTGACTTCGCCTCCGCACCGGAGCTGGACAGGCGGCTTATCCGGCATCTGTGCGCCAATGAATATGTCAAAGAACGCAAAAACGTAATCTTTATGGGTAAAAGCGGCACCGGCAAAACGCATCTGGCTACTGCTCTTGGTGTGGAAGCCTGCCGTCAGGGCATCCGAACCAGGTTTGCCTCCGCCAGCGGCCTGGCAAATGAGCTAATCGAGTCCAGGCACGAAAAAGACCTGCAGCGGATGCTTAAGCGGTATACCGGCTATGGCCTTCTGATCCTTGATGAATTAGGCTATATCCCCTTCTCAAAGGAAGGGGCCGAACTCCTGTTCCAGGTCCTGGCTGAACGCCATGAAAAAGGTTCCGTGATTATCACCACCAACCTGGGCTTTGCCGACTGGACCCAGGTCTTTGGAGATGCAAACCTCACTGCGGCCCTGCTGGACCGGCTGACCCACAAGGCGCATATCATTGAATGCACATGGGAAAGCTACAGGCTGCAGGAGGCGATGAAAAACCAGGAAAAAGCCTGATCAGGTATCTGCCCCTGGCCGGCCAAGGGCAGATACCTGATCCCCAAAAACTAACATGGGGGTGGTCAAATTTGCGTTATCACACCTGGTCAATTTTGGGTTGTCATAACGAAACACAAGAATATTTTGAAGAATATTTGGACGAAGAGAGTTCTGAAAATTTAGACCCCTTGGAATTGGGCGTGTTTTTTGGAGCATTTAATACTTCATGCTATCTTTTAATGAAGGATACTCCAAGTGAGAAAGATTTGAAGAAGTTCGGCAACCATGTAGTTAATATGGCCACAAAAGAATTAGGGAAACCATCCCAAATTCATAAAACTCCGGCAATAAGAGATAAAGTGATGCACATATATAATCAAAGGACAGAAGAGTATCTGCAATTACTGCTGATTGAAGCAGAAAAAGATAGAGGATCTAGTGCTTTTGTCAAAACCACGTGTGGAATTTTAAATCGCCTTTATGAAGATGAAAAATCTGATGAAGAAATATATGACCCAATTTTTGCTTCTATAGTTTTAAACCATATCAATGCCTTTGGGAAGTTAATCAAAGGGGAATTATAATTGTTCAAATCTGTATCGGGATAGCGGTTTTCCTTTTGATAAAAAGTATAATCATCTCCATTTCCCCTCCCTTTCCCAGAATTAACCCAACCTTAACCCACATTTAATCCTGTTTTTAATAAAGGATCTGGGGATGTGGTGTTGATTGTTTTGCTTCATCCTATAAAAATTTTAGTAAACATCCCTAACTAATCTGGCACGTATTTTTTCTTTCACCTCGCCAAGGGTAGTTGTGGCAAGAAAAGCATTGTTATGAGTAGTATATTCAGTATATCTTACTGTAAAAAAATATTTACATCTTTCATTGCTTTCTGATGCGCAAATAGTTGAGGTCCAGAACCTACTTTCATAGCAATCAAAAGTTCTATGAATGATGGCGTATTTATTATCAATATTCGAAACATCCTTAAGTTCTTTATAAGTAGGGAGCCTCCAATCATTATAACCGGCAAATTTACAATTTCTGGCATATTTTACTGCTTCATGATAAGAATATCGATAATACTCCGGGCATTTCATCCACATTAATTGAGTTGAAGTATCTGTTATAATTCCTTTATCAATATCTACAATGAGTACATCTCCTTCTTGGTCTTTTACTTTTCTAATTTTATGTTTTAGTGGTTCAGGTTTTTGCCTTTCTGCCAAGGAAGGGGGCGTTCTTTTTACAGTAGTGATGACGTTATTTTTATATGAAGTCTCATCATTTACATACTTGGCTATGACTGTATGGTCGCCAACAGATAAATCAACAGTTAAAGTTCTGCCCTCTCCTAAATAGCCGTCTAAATTACTGTGCCAAACGATTTTTCCAGGAGAAGCTTTCTGTGGTAGAGAAGTTTTAGCCTTAAATGTAATTGGCAGAATTTTTGCCTTCAGGCCCCTGTAGTTAGCGGGAAAAGGTTTATCATAGTAGACTTCAAACTCTTGAGGTGTTGTAATAAAAATACCATAAGGTCCTTCAGGCCAAAATATGACCACTATTGCTATAATTAAACTGATTATAAAACCAGTGATAACTAATACTTTTGGCTTTTTTAATTCCTCAAGAATGCTTTTGTTTTCATCGTCATTAAATTGATACCCGCAATGGCGACATTCGAAACGACCATGCACATTTTCCGATCCACAATTTGAACAATTAAACCCCAATATTTAGCTCCCACTAATAAAAGTTTGGTAATATTGATTTTGTTTATAACTTATTGTAGGCTAAATTGTTAATTTATGCTTTATGCGCCTATAATTAGTTCTTTGTAAATAGGACAGACGATGATTTTTTTGTGGTTTTTTGTCCTACAGCTCAAATGGCCATAAAGAATAGAACGGTATTAATTTCAGAAATGAAATACAGAATAGGCAGGAAACCGAATTAGCCAATATGGAGAAACTACCCATTTTCCTTGCGTTTCCCCAGAATTAACCCAACCTTAACCCACATTTAATCCTGTTTTTAATAAAGGATCTGGGTTAGAGCTAAAGGTCTTTTCCAGACACCATCTGTACACATATAATACATTGTTTTTACGCTATATTACACTATCACTATCAACTGTCAGAACAGTGTTCGTACACCTGTCATTCAAACTGTATAGGGGAGTAAATACACACACTTACCGACGATAAAAATTATTTACATTCACAAAATAATCAAAGATTAGCAATAACCCACTCAACAACTGGTTCTATAGGCGTTTTCAGTCCAATCGATGTGTCCATCTGTTAAAAGCGTTTTCACACCTTCGGTATCCCACAATCTATATTCACTGTTGCTCAAACTGATTTGAATTAAGAACAAATCAACGTCAATTCCCTTTTCCGCTAATCCTTCAAAAAGAAGTTTCATCCTTGCCAGTTGGGTAGGACCTGACTTTGACCAAGCCTTACGGGCACCTTTCACTTCGAAAAGTATCTTTTGATTGCCCTTGGTTGCCACCAAATCAAATGGTACGCCTTTCATTTCCGATACACGGGGACCGACTGCTACATCCTGGAAACCATGGTATTTAATTAAAAGAGACTTGGCTATTTCATTGTAATGCGGTTCAGTAGAAACATTGTTCTTGGCGGTTTCAATGCTCTCGATGGCTTCCGAGAACTCGCTTTTGTCAAAGGGATATGAAGTATAGGCAGTCATTTTGTTTCCCCAGGGGGTTTGTGTTGGAGGTGGCAGTAATTGGATTTCCGTACGTACGGAAAAACTGTCCTTGTCAAATTAATTTACAATTATTTAAGAAGGTTATTTTGAAACAATAAGCCATTTTAATTTTGCCCCTCCTCATTTTTTGGAGCCTTTTCTTCAATGACTGATTTCAGGCGCTTTATCTTTTCCTCATACTCCTTAATCGTTTTATTCAGTTTTTTAATTTCGTTTTCCGCCCGCGCCTCAAACTTCTGTAGCCTCTTAAGACGCATTTTCCTTAACTCTTTGACTGTTGGCATCTTTGCCAAGGTCAATGGGGGGTCTTTTTTATTAATGAGACCGATTTCTCTGTTTAAATGGGCTACCGTGTAATTATTATCATGCGCCAGCTGGATAAGCCTCACCTTTTCTTTGACATCTCTGACATTTGTTAGACGAACCCTTTGGCTGTGCGATAATTCGAAGTATGTTGGCAGGGAACCTCTAAATCGATGTATATCAACTGCCAGGTCTTTAGCATTATAAAGCCAAGTCTTCGATGGTTTGCTATCGTTGTTTTCCTGTATTCTGTTAATCAATTGTAAAAATGATTGCCCTTTTAGCGGTCGTCCCTCATCAGCCCGCTTAAAATCCCCGCCATAAAATCTTTCAATCAGATACCTGCCGACCTCTTCCATTACGTTATGAAAGCCTTTTCCAACAATTTCAGATACTTTTGTATAAGCCCGCTCCACCAGGGTTTCATTTGGCTCGGTTTCTTCAGCAATGTCAGGAACCAGTACTTCATTTTCAATGCCAAGAAGTTCAGCCACAGATTTAGCGAGGATTTCTCCTGTATTTTCAGCATTTGCCTGACTGTCCCTGAAGCCAGTCCTTTTAATTTCAATCTGGACAGATGGCACTTTTTCAATATCAAAACCGTTCTGCCTGAACCACTGGCACATGTTTTCTGTTTGATTAGCGCATTTGGTTTTGCGCCCTGGGCTGGTACTCGGTGATGCTGGTATTGTATTGATGCCCTTTTCCCGCAGAATAGCCATAAAATCTTTTGCTATTTGTTGATTTGCCGTAAGGACGCTATTATCGTTATCCTTTTGCCCACAACCCAATACAGCATGAACAAGAGGCTCCTCATCTTCTGGTTTTTTCGGGTTATTAATCTTTTCCTCTTCTATTATCGCTTTATCGGTAGCCCCATGTATCCACAGAACAAATGGTTCATATCTTCCAGCCTCCCTTAATTCTGATATAAACCGATTATCCTTTTCAGCATCGGCTCTATCATTGTAATTTCGAGCAGGGGCCGTTGTTTTCTTCCAATCCCAATTAATCAATGCTTTACAACGCAGTATCGAAGCCACTTTTTGTGCTATTTCGCCTGTGAAATCATCTAAATCGTCTTCTGTATAGTCCGTACCTTTTTCTTTACCCTCTTTTTTATTCCAGGCATGAGGGGCGACCACAAGGACAGACACTACAGGCGGGTATTTATCGACCACCGTGATTTCAGTTTGTTGAGCAGGCTTAGGCGGAGCGGGAGCAGTAGCGGATTTTCCAGATTTTTTAGATGTGCTCATTCATCACCTCATTGTTTTATACAGTTGGATGTTGAGCATTTGAAGCAGGTAGCCTTGTTCAAAAGCGGAAATAATCATATGCGAATGAGATAAAAACGCATGAAGCGCCGATTATGAACCTTATCTCATAAAGTGTCAATTAAAAGTTGGTTTATGGTAGGCTTTAGGCATAACTTTGGGGTAGGGGGCTAACAAAATAAAGTTTGCCTTAATTTTTTTCTAGGGAAGTCCCTTTAATTCTAGGTAAATTGGATGTTTTCGATGACGTTTTGATTGATACAATTCGCAATAATTACAGTTATTTTTGACCTTAATGAAACATTGTGTAAACACACAGAGTTTACTTGGGGACGCCACTTAATAACATTTTGCCTCAAACCTGCATCAGGTATATGGCCGGTTGAATGCCGTACTGGACGGGATGATAGCTTTTTTTAATGGTCCGCACGGGCTCGCCGTTTTCATCGGTTTCATTTAAATCCAGCAGCTTATCCGCTTTCAGGTGGTTTTGTCTGTTTTTTTTGAGCAGGAGAACGACAGGCAACGGGTACTCCTTGCTGGCACCGCTTTGGTAAACCAAACCGACCTCCCCGGTGTTTAGTTTAACCAGAGAGCCTACCGGGTAGACCCCCATCATATTGATAAACCATTTAAGCAGCACAGGATCGAAATCTTCTCCGCTTTTGGCGAGCATAAAGCCCAATGCCCGGTCCGGGCTCAAAGGGGTCGGCCGATAGACGCGGGGACTGGTCAGGGCGTCGTAGACATCGCAGATTTCGATGATCCTGCCGAAAAGGCTGACGGGCTTTGACCAGTTAACCGAGGGATATCCGGAGAGATCGTATTTTAAATGATGTTCAAACGGCGGGAGGATGATTTTGGCGATCAGGTCCCGGTAGGCTTCCAGCTTAAGGATTTGTCGGACGCTGTTTAATGAGTGCTGTTGGATCTTTTTGTATTCCTGGTCATTTAGCTGTCCCGCCTTGTTGAGGATTTCAATGGGGATGTCAATTTTTCCAAGGTCATGGAACAGCCCGCAGATGCCGAGTCTTACCAGGGATTTGCGGGAAAGCCCGATGGCATGCCCCAGACAGATGGAGGTAACCCCCACGTTAACGGAGTGGGTGTAGGTGTAGTCATCATAGTCGCGAATCGTGGCAAGACCCAGAACGATACTTTTATCCATAAAAACGAGATCCGTGATGTCCTGGACCACGCGGACGGCTTTGCGAACACCGGCCCGATGATCGGCCTTTATTTTCTGAACCACTTCCTTTAACGAATTATAGGCGTGACAATAGGCGTGATAGGCAAGTTCGGCTTTCTGCGAGGCTAAGAGGTCCTGCCCTTTTGGGGGGTAAATGATCTCCACCCATTTAAACCGGTCTTCTGCGAGGTATTTTCCTATCCATTCCAATGGATTTTCCTGCTTTTGGGCTTCAATCAGCAGACGGGCCAGTTGATAGGCCTGCGAATAATTAATATCAGACATTGTGGGATTGAATTTCAGCCCATACAAGGACAGGTTCTCGAAAAAATCGAGTATCGTAAAAATCGTCGCCGCGGTCTGCTGTTTCAGTAAAAGCTTTTCGCCTTGAATAAAAAGCCTTTCATGATGGACCTCAACGCTTAATTCGGAGCTTTCCAGGAATAGCTCCCGGCTGATTTCAATAAACTGTTTTGCCGCATTGACCGTCAACTGATTATTGGCTTCATGTATTCTTGCGGTTTGCAGAAGCCGATTGAAGGAAAGCACGAACGCTTCGTTTAAGGAATCCAAATCATCAATTAGTTGTTGGCTTGTTTTAGGTGCGTTTGCTTGATCTGGCATTCAGCATCTCCTCGGCATTGCGAACGGCCCGTCGAATGGGCGGGGACATACTTTTTGAGGCTTTGCGCAGGAGGTGTTGGGCATCCGAATTGTTGGTTATCATCAGCGCCATGGCGGCTCCCAGGCGATGGGCGCCTCGGCGTCTGCCGATATGCCATGGATTGGCGAGCAGCTGATGCGACAGGCAGGCCTGCGCAGAATCGCCTCTGCAATGGCCCAACGCCTGGTAAAGCAAAAGCAGGGATGGGCGATGACGGTTTTTAAAACGGCTCTGGGCCAGATAGTTCAAAATCGCAGTTTCAGTTTCCTGGTCTGGTTTTTGAGCCAGGAAACTGAATACGGTTTCTCGTATTTCGGCTTTTTGGTCCTTGATAAACGGAAGCAGTTGATCATATAATGGCGGGGATTTGCGAGATAGCGCCTGAACCGCTGTTTTACGCAGGGAAAAATCGGTGGAGCGGGTGGCCTCGGTAATAACCGGGATAACATCCGGGTTGGGTATGTATCCCATTACGAAAATGGCGGTTTTTCTGATGGTCGGCGCGGTGTGCCGGGCTAAATGGATCAATGGACGCGTGTCGTTTGATGCGTGGTGCTTTATTACGCGGACAAGTATCGTAATAATCGTATTATCTTTGATCCGGGGAAGCATCTGGCCGATGCTGATCGTAGACTCCGGCCGGAGTTGGTACAGCATTTTTTCCAGGGACTTCTTTTTTTTATAATCCCCGGCTTTTATTCCGGGCAGGGCGTCGTTTAATATCGAGAGCACCTGGGGGCCGGAGATCGTCAACAGAAAATCATCCAGATGGGCCAGCGCCCAAGTGCCGGATTTTTGATAGGTTTGGCGAACCTGGCGCAATTGGGCCAGAAATTTTGCCGCATAAAGAAATTCCCCTTGGGCGATGGTTCGTTTAAAACTTTCTTTAATGATATCGAGCACCGTGGCAAAATCTTCGCTTTCCCGCTGCTCCTTTAATATGACCAGCAGGACATCGAAGACATCCTGGTCAAAATCCCGGTTTTCCTCTTCTTCAACCAGCTGGTAAACCCGTTTGACCTCTTCAGGCAGGAGCCCAAGAACTTCTTCTTCATTTGCCCCATCAAGAATCTGTAGGGTTTCCTCGGCCCCATGAAAGCCACCTGCGGATTCCTCCGAAGGCTGCTCATTTTGGTTGTCCGTGATTTTGAGGCCTTGGAGGTCGATCAGCTTTTCATTTTTCCAGATCGCATTGTTGGTTCTGTACTTGATATTAGGCAGTTCGGCTTCCCAGAGGCATGTTACGATATCCCCCTTGCTCTCCTCTTCAAGCACCCCCTGGTTTTTCAGAATATCTAAAAATACGACGAGTTCCTTTTGTTCCATTCCCTCCGAAAAAGAAAGCCATTTAAGGCCATCTCGAAAACAAAGGTAGGCGGGATTGTTCTGCAAATCAGGATTCAAATAGACCCTTTGACCCTGAAACAGGATTTCGCCTTTGCCCATTTCCAGTACAAGCGCCCCATAATTGCGTGTATAGCCGCTAATATAATGATATAGCTCTGTTATTGATTTTTGGGAGATGGAATGATTGATCGGATAGAATGCGGTGTTTTTGGCGGCCAGAATCAGTTTATCAACAACCGTTTTTGCCTCTTGCAGTTGCCTGTCATCTGACCAATCAAGGGCTTTTGCCTGCTGACTCATATAACAAGCCGATAGTTTTATATTATTTTTATAACCTTTATACTAATCGAAGAGGTCTCTTATCACCATCTATAATTTTTTTATAGCATAAATTAAACAGTAACTAAATACCAATCTATTGCCTCCCTTATCTGCTAAAATTTTCAGTGTGCGCCTTGACATAGGTCTATAGTGAGTTATTTTATTATCGTTTCAACGCTTCCGTTTTAAGGCTTGACCGACCCGTACATCTATTACTTTAAAAATAAGGACGGTTTGGGAATGGGTTTCCGGAAGCGTTCATTTCCTTTATTGCCTGAAGCGCCATTTGGCCGATCCGGCGTAATATAGCGTTATTTAATTCAATATCCATTAACCGGGGAAGCCGTTTGATGAAGGAAGATGATATCAAAAAGATAGAGGAGACAGACGCATGACAGCAAAAATGATTTGTTATGGCCAGACGGCAAGGGAGCATATGCTTAAGGGGGTCAATACGCTCGCCAACGCAGTGAAGGTAACTCTCGGGCCAAAAGGCAATAATGTCGTTTTGGAGAGGCGCTTTGGCTCGCCGACGGTCACAAAAGACGGGGTTACTGTAGCCAAGGAAATTGAAGTTAAGGGGAAATATGAAAATATGGCCGCACAGATGCTGCGCGAGGTGGCGAGTAAAACGAGCGATGTGGCCGGGGATGGCACCACCACGGCGACGGTGCTTGCCCAGGCCATTTTTACCGAGGGCCAGCGGTTGGTGGCGGCAGGCGCCAATCCCATGGCTTTAAAACGCGGTATTGACAAGGGTATCGTCGCGATTGTGGAGCAGCTGAAAAAACTCTCCAAGCCGACCAGGGATAAAAAGGAAATCGAACAGGTCGGAACGATTTCAGCAAACAATGATGAAACCGTGGGCAAAATTATCTCCGATGCCATGGAAAAGGTGGGCAAAGAGGGGGTAATAACGGTTGAAGAAGCCAAAAGCATGGAGACCCATCTGGAAGTGGTTGAAGGGATGCAGTTTGATCGGGGGTATTTATCCCCCTATTTTGTGACAGAGGCGGAAAAGATGACGGTTGATTTGAGAGACCCCTATATACTGCTTCATGAAAAGAAAATTGCCAATATGAAGGATCTGCTGCCGCTCCTTGAGCAGGTGGCCAAGATGGGAAGGCAGCTTTTGATCATAGCTGAAGATATAGATGGCGAGGCGCTTGCCATGCTTATCGTGAATAAGCTGCGGGGGACGCTTCAGGTTGCCGGGGTCAAGGCGCCGGGATTCGGTGACCGGCGAAAAGAAATGCTTCAGGACATTGCCGTTTTAACAGGCGGGCAGGTGATTTCAGAGGATATCGGGGTTAAGCTGGAAAGTGTCACGGTGGACGATTTGGGTACCTGCAAGACGGTTCAGATCGATAAAGACAATACCACGATTATCGAAGGCGCCGGCAAAAAACAGGACATAGAGGCCCGCATCAATCAGTTGCGCGCCCAGATCGATGAGACCACATCCGATTATGACCGGGAAAAACTTCAGGAGCGGCTGGCTAAACTGGTCGGCGGCGTGGCGGTGATTCATATCGGGGCGGCGACGGAGACCGAGATGAAGGAAAAAAAGGCTCGGGTTGAAGATGCGCTTCATTCCACCCGCGCGGCGGTCGAGGAGGGGATTGTCCCGGGCGGCGGCGTCGCCCTGGTTCGATGTATTCAATCGCTTGATAGCGTCGATGCCAAAGGCGAAGAAAAGGAAGGGATTCGGATTTTAAAGCGTGCCCTTGAAGCCCCGCTCCGCCAGATTGCCGAAAACGCCGGCCTTGAGGGTTCCATCGTTTTTAACAGAGTGTCTGAAGGAAAGGATGACTTCGGTTTTAACGCGGCCACCGAAACATATGAGGACCTGGTCAAGGCGGGGGTTATCGATCCTACCAAGGTCGTCCGGTTTGCCATCCAGAATGCCGCATCGGTGAGCGCTCTGATGCTGACGACCGAAGCGATGATTGCCGAGAAGCCGAAAAAGAAACAAAGTGAAGCCACGCCCGGCGGATATCCGGAGGATATGGAGGACCTGTATTAATTTAGCCCCACATCACTGCGTATGATAAATAAAGCCGGATTTTTCATTGTTTCGGGATGAAGTCCGGCTTTCATATGTGGACAAATATTGTTTGGGCAGGTGGCAATCATTTGATATGAACACAAAAGGAGGTATGGGCCGGGTCCGTTTTAGATAACTTCAACCTAAATTGAGTGTTTCAATTTTTTGCTGCCGATATGATCCTGAACTTCCTGAGCGTATGGCGCACGGCGGTTTTTTGGGCAATTCTTTGCCTGGCGGGGGTGATCGTATATGCAAATACGTTTCACGCCCCGTTTGTATATGATGATATCAACTACATCACCAAGAACGATCCCAATGTCCATATGACCGAACTCTCCTGGGAAGAGCTGCAAACCGCCGCCTTGGACGGAAAACCCAGGAACCGTCCCCTTGCCAACGTAAGCTTTGCCCTGAACTATTATTTTGGAAAAGAAAATCCGTTCGGCTATCATGTGGTCAACCTGATCGTTCATTTGGCCACCGGGCTTCTTTTGTTTTTTTTGATACGTATGACGCTATCGTTGACCGCTTCGCTAAAGCCCGGCGAAAAAGAGAAGCCCCTTACCCAGGATATTGAAGCCGACTGGATGGCTTTTTTAGCGGTGCTGATCTGGCTGGTTCATCCGGTTCAAACCAACGCGGTCACCTATATGGTGCAGCGTATGACAAGCCTTGCCGCCTTTTTTTATATCCTTTCCATGGTGCTCTATATCAAGGGCCGATTGGCGATCCAGAAGAATCGGGGAATTAAAGGCGCCGGTTATCTATGCGCATGTGTATTAACGGGCGTTTGTGCCGTATTTACGAAACAGAATGCCGGTATGCTGCCCGTGTTTATTCTGCTTTACGAATGGTTCTTTTTTCAGGATCTGCGGCCGTTTCGATCAAGGCGGTGGATCTTTGCCATGCTTGCCGCCATTCTGGTGTTCTGCGTTATCGGCTATGTTTATCTGGGGGGGCATCCCCTTGATCGCATCCTCTCCGCCTATCAGCGCCGGGAGTTCACCATGGGCCAGCGGGTGCTGACAGAGCTCCGGGTGATCGCCTACTATGCCGGCTTGATGGTTTTCCCCCAGCCCAACCGCCTCCTGCTCGATCATGATTATCCGCTGTCCGACTCCCTGGCGGCACCGTTTACGACGGCCCTCTCGGCCGGTATGATTGTCGGGATCCTCGCTGCCGTTATTTTTTTATCCAGGAGATATCGGCTTGTGGCGTTTTGTCTGATCTGGTTTCTGGGCAATTTGCTCATAGAATCCTCGATTATCGGCATTGAGATCATCTACGAGCACCGGCTGTATCTGCCGTCCATGATGATCTGTTTGATGGCGGTCTTTTTGCTCTCCAGATGGCTGAAATGGAAACGGCGGGTCATACCAATTGTTGTTTCCGTCGCGCTTGTATTCGGTTTCTGGACCTACGAGAGAAACCATATCTGGCACACGGATGTGTGGTTCTGGAGGGATGTGGCCAAAAAATCGCCGCAAAAAGCCAGGCCGCTGCAGAACCTGGCCTATTCCATCCAGCAGGACGGATGCCACCAAAAGGCGATAAAATATTATCAGGCCTCCCTGTCTATAGAAAAACATCCGGCCGTGTATTTTAATCTGGGGATTTCTTTTATGCATCAGAAGCGTTATATTGAAGCAGCGGATGCCTATCTGAATGCTTTGAAGATGGGGTATCAGACCTCTGGCATTCATCATCGTCTGGCCCATGCGCTTTCCTTGGCGGGTGAGTTCAGGGCGGCGATCGATCAGTATCAGAACGTCTTGAAGCAGAATCCGAAAAACGCACGCGCCCGGGATCAACTCAGGGGGTTGATCCAATTTCTGAGAGGCTGCCGGACACCGATCGCCTGTCTCAGTCAACGCATTGAGCAGCAGCCTGAAAACATGGCCTTGCGGTTCAAGCGCGGGGTAATGTTTGAAAAAAGGGGAGCGCTGGATACCGCCACTGCCGATTATAACTATGTGCTATCCAAGCTTTCGCCGTCCGATCGAATGCTCTATCTGCTGACACTCAATCGGTTGGCCATGGTTTATTCTCGAACCGGGCGGATGGATAAGGCAAGAAAACTGTTTGCCGAGGGTATCCGTCTGGCGCCGAAAAGATACCAATTTTACTATAATCTGGCGGCACTGTGGGCCGTCAAGGGAAACACGAGGCGATCACTCAATCTGCTCCATAAAGCGGTTGAAAAGGGGTTTTCGGATTTGGATCAGCTTAAACGTGACCATCGATTTGACGACATTCGCGACCTCTCTGCATTCAAGCGTATGGCGGCCGCAATCAGGAACCGATAAAGCCGGGGCACCCAAATCGGTTCCCCATGTGCTTAAAGGGGTTGAAGATGCCTTGTAATTATACTATCGTCAAAATAATTGAGAAACAAAGGAGGCTAACCAATGGGCAAGGGCGATATCCGGAGCAAAAAAGGCAAAATCTATCGCGGTACTTACGGCAAAACCCGTCCCCGGAAAAAAAAGAAAAAGGCCGAATAGTTCGGGAAACCATTCGAGGCCGTATGCAGCGAAGGGCATAGCCTTTCGCTGCCCCTGAAAAAGCGGCCTGAAGCGCATTCCCTCCATATATCCCCCATTCCATCGGGCAGCCGCCGCTTGGCGGATTTAACGGCCATGCTCGAATCCCTTCGACTTTTTTCTCAGCCTGCTTAATACTTAGTATAGAGATATCCCTGCTTTCAGGGCGGTAAGCCGATCCCTGCGTGAGGGGCAAGCCGGTACCAGGATGCTATATAACTTTACGATATAGCAATTAATTTTATATGTGGGGCAGCATCTTACAATTTTGTTAGAATCAACGCCTATTAACAACAAAATTGTACCTAAATTGAGCGATTTTCAAGTTTGCCGCAGATACAAGGAAAATGATGTCGAGCTATAGGCGCCTATGCGAGGCATCATTTGGCGCAGTAGATGCGGTGAAATTGGAAATCCCGGAGGGCTTCAAATTTTTTGATTTAAAAAATAATCCAATATCCTAAAAATAAAATAAAAATTAAATCTTCAAAAAATTGAAACGCTCAATTTAGGTTGTAAGATATTTGAGGCATTCGTGTCCGGCCAATTTATTTTTTAATAGAATATCAAGACATTAAATATTCATTTAATTAAGGCATATGTTTTGCAGAGGCTAGTTGCGGCCCGGGATCGAGTTTAAAAGCAACTTTTACTGCATGTTTGAAGGCATCGAGACGACTCGTCCGCTTTTGTCATTTCGAGCGGCAGCGAGAAATCTTTAACAAACAAGATTCCTCGTCGCTTTCGCTTCTCGGAATGACTGAGACTTAAGCTTATGGAATAATAATATATATTTTCAAATTACGTAGAACTCTTACCGCATTTTGATGGATAGCGGAAACTACGCAGAGGAGCACATATGTGTCGATTGTTCGGTTTAACCAGTGACATGCCGGTATCGCCCATGGTAGCTTTAAATGCCCTGGATGTGATGCGGGAGGGGCATGACGGCTCCGGCGTGGGGCTTTTTCTCCGGGATCTGGGCGGGCCTTTTGAGGATATGAAGGATGCCCCGATTCTTTCCGGTATTTTTACCGAACACGGGCTGAAGCGCCTGGACAGCTTTATGATCGATATCGGGTTTTTAACCAAGTACAAGATTACCATCAAGGTGCCCAGGGTGCCGCCGCCCGGTGTGCCCAAACGCGACATTTATTTGATCCGCGCCTATGAGTACCCGGATGAATGGGAAAAACTCGGCGAGGGGGAAAAGCATAACCGGCTTCTGGACATCCGATTGAAGCTTCAGGCCATGGGAAGGGAGAATCATGACATGATTGTTTTTTCCTTCTGGCCGGATACGATTATGATCAAGGAGATCGGCGATCCGTTAACCGTGGGCAATTTCCTGGAGCTTTCAAACGAGAAGTTAAATGCCCGGATTATTATGGCCCAGGGCCGCCAGAACACAAACTACGCCATTGATCTGTATGCGTGCCACCCGTTTTTTATCCAGGGGTTTTCCACTATGACGAACGGGGAAAACACGGCCTTTGTTCCCATCCGGGAATATTTGATGTCGCGCGGGGTATCCGGCTATACCGGGTTTTATTCGGATTCAGAGGTGTTCGTCCATATTCTGCATTATATTCACACCCGGCTGGGGCTTGATATTGAGGCCTACAAGCACATTATTACCCCATTGCAGGATGACCATCTGGAGGACCATCCGGACGGGATGTTTTTGAAACACATGAAGAAAAGCTGCCGGAAACTGATTATTGACGGACCGAACTGTATCATCGGGGTACTGCCGGACAATACCATGTTCATGGCCCAGGACCGGAAAAAACTGCGCCCCGGCGTAGTAGGCGGCAGGCCCGGTATGTATGTGTTCTCATCTGAAATTTGCGGTCTGGACGCGGTTTTGCCGGATCGAGACAAGCATACGGATTTTCAGCCGATGCATCTGGATACGGTAGTGGTCAGCCCTGATCATCGGGAGGCAAGAGTATGTCATCAAATGAAAAAATTATCCCTTCTTCACTAAGCATAAAGGATCTGCCCTGGCAGATCGCATGGGATAAGGAGAAATGCAGCCTGTGCGGGAAGTGCACGGCCGTGTGCCCGGTGCACGCCATAGAGCTCGGTGTTTTTCGAAACCGCATTCTGGAAGCGGGTGTGGGATTAAATACAAAGCCTGAAAGCGTTTATAAAATCTACTACGGGATTCGTCAGCGCACCTCCCCCGCCTATCACTGCGTCGGGTGCGGCATGTGCACCATGGTCTGCCCCAATGACGCCATCATGCCGGTCCATTCCGATGAATCGGAAAAACTCAAGTTTCACATCAATCAGGGGGGCGAGCCGGAACGCCGCGGCGGCCGGCGGAATGTTCCCGGTGGTGTACTGGACCGGATTAAGTTTACCCGGATCTCCATGCTAACCGATCCTGCCCTGGATGCCGGCCGGCACCAGTTTGAAATGAGAAGCCTGTTGGGCCGCGTGCTTCCGCCGGAGGAAAACATTCGGGTGATCCGGGAGCAGGGTTGGATCCCGCCGGTTCGGGAGATTTATCCTTTGATCATCGGCGGTATGTCATTCGGGGCACTTTCGCCCCCCATGTGGGAGGGGCTTCAGATGGGAGTGGCCTATCTAAACGAGGAACTCGGGATGCCGGTGCGGATCAGCACGGGGGAAGGCGGCTGTCCACCGCGGCTTTTGAGGTCCCGGTTTTTGCGATATGTGATTTTACAGATCGCCTCCGGCTATTTCGGATGGGATGAAATTATTCGTGCCATACCCGAGATGAAGGTCGATCCCTGCGCCGTTGAGATTAAGTACGGACAGGGGGCAAAGCCCGGCGACGGGGGGCTTCTCATGTGGTACAAGGTCAACCAACTGATTGCAGCCATCCGCGGGGTTCCGCCGGGAGTGAGCCTGCCGAGTCCGCCGACACACCAGACCCAGTATTCGATCGAGGAGGCCGTTGCCAAGATGATCCAGTCCATGTCCATGGCCTGGGGTTTCCGTGTGCCCGTTTATCCGAAAATTTCGGCCACGTCTACGGCGCTTGCGGTGTTAAATAACCTGACCCGAAACCCATATGCAGGGGGACTCGCTATTGACGGCGAGGACGGGGGTACGGGCGCCGCCTACAATGTGTCCATGAACCATATGGGGCATCCAATCGCCTCCTGCCTGCGCGACTGCTATTTGAACCTGGTTTCCGTGGGGCAGCAAAATGAAATTCCGCTGTTTGCCGGCGGCGGTATCGGCAAAAACGGGAACCTGGCGGCCAATGCGGCCGCGTTGATCATGTTGGGCGCAAGCGGGGTTCAGGTGGGCAAGTACGTCATGCAGGCGGCTGCCGGGTGTTTGGGTTCTGAAACCGGCCGCTGCAATATCTGCAATATCGGTAAGTGCCCCAAGGGGATTACCTCTCAGGATCCACGGCTGTATCGGCGCCTGGATCCTGATGATGTCGCCCAGCGCGTGGTGGACATGTTTGTGAGTTTTGATACGGAGCTGAGAAAAATTGTGGCCCCGCTGGGGCGATCCACATCGCTTCCCATCGGCATGTCCGATGCGCTTGGGATTGATGATAAGGCCGCCGCCGATCGGCTCCAGATTAAATATGTGGTGTAAATAAACGATGGAACCAGACCAACCATACTATCCTATATCAGGCAGGGAGGACGGGGTCCGTCTCGAATCCCGGGTGCTTGAGGAACGGATTCAGGCAGCCGTTAAAAAAGGCCATCGCTTTATAGAGATCAAAGCCTACGGTCATCACGGGATCGGCGGTCGTCTGTGGAAGGCAGGGAAAGAGCCCGTCCATCTTCGCGTGACCGGCCATTCCGGCCAGCGGCTGGGGGCCATGGGGTTTGCCAATACCCGGATCGAGAACATGGGGCCCGCATCTGATGATGTCGGCTGGCTAAACGGGGGGGCCGATATCGTGGTACACGGCCATGCGGGAAACGGCGTGGCCAATGCCATGGCCCAGGGGCGCGTTTATGTGGCCGGATCCATCGGCGCCCGGGGCATGACCATGACCAAGCACAATCCGCGGTTTTCCCCCCCGGAATTATGGGTGCTGGGCTCTGTAGGCGACTATTTCGGCGAATTCATGGCCGGCGGAATAGCGGTTATCTGCGGGATCGATGCCCAGACGCCGGAAAATATTTTAGGCTATCGCCCGCTTGTCGGCATGGTCGGCGGCAGGGTTTTTTTCCATGGACCGCACGGCGGATACAGCAAAAGCGACGCCCGGCTGACGCCTATCAATGATTCCGACTGGGAGTGGCTGACGGAAAATCTAAAGATTTTTCTGTCGGCGATTGGCCATATGGAGCGGTATGAAGAGCTCTCCGATCGGGATCGGTGGCAGCAGATTGCCGCCCGTATGCCGCAGGACAAGGTGGTCCGCAAAATCCGTTCCATGTCCGAGTTCCATGAGTCCGTGTGGAACCGGGAACTCGGTGCCGGCGGGCTGCTCGGGGATTTGACCGATATGGATATGAGCCCTATACCGGTAATCACCTCCGGCGAGTTGCGCCGCTATGTGCCGGTATGGGCGAACCGCAAGTACAAGGCGCCTTGTGAGGCCGCCTGCCCGACGGGGATTCCGGTTCATGACCGGTGGCGTCTGATCCGTGAAGGCCGGGTTGACGAGGCCGTGGATATGGCGCTTGCCTATACCCCGTTTCCGGCTACCGTGTGCGGCTATTTGTGCCCCAACCTGTGTATGGGGGCATGCACCAAGAAAAGCGTCAACATGCCGCCGGTGGATGTGACGAAGCTGGGAAAGGCCAGCATTGAGGCCAAAATGCCGGAATTGCCGGAACTCTCCGGTGGTAAAATCGCGGTCATCGGCGGCGGGCCCGCGGGCATTTCCGTGGCCTGGCAGTTGCGGCTGCGGGGCCACGAGGCAACCATCTATGACATGTCCGCATTGCTGGGCGGAAAAATTCTGTCAGTAATTCCGGAGAGCCGAATCCCAAAAGAGGTTGTGGCCAAAGAACTTGAGCGCGCAAGAGAGGCCATTGCCCATGTGAATCTGCAGCAGAAGCTTTCCCGGGACGATATTGAAAAGCTTAAAGCGGATGTTGACTATGTGGTGATCGCCACCGGGGCGCAAACACCGAAAATCCTGCCGGTTCCCGGCAGGGAGCGGATGATTGCCGCAAACGATTTTTTGGGCCGGGCAAAAACCGGGGCCATCCATCCCGGCAAACGGGTGGTGGTGATCGGTGCGGGCAATGTGGGCTGTGACGTGGCGGTTGAAGCCGCTAGGCTGGGGGCGGAATCGATTCAACTAATTGATGTGCAAAAGCCGGCTGCCTTTGGAAGGGAAAAACAATATGCCGAGGCGGTGGGGGCTGAGTTCCGCTGGCCCTGCTTGACAAAGGAAATTAATGAGGATGGGGTCGTTTTGGATTCCGGCGAATTACTGACGGCGGATACCGTTGTCATTGCCATCGGTGATATGCCCGATCTGTCATTTCTTCCAAATACGGTGCAGTCGAAAAAGGGCTATGTGACGGTAAATGCGTATTATCAGACAACAGACCCGAAAATTTTTGCCATCGGCGATATTGTAGCTCCCGGGCTGTTGACCGATGCCATCGGTGCCGGCCGCAAGGCGGCAGCCGTTATCGCCGATATTCTTGAGGGCAGGCGCCCCGAACAGCTTGTCAAGCCTGTTTCCGATCGGCGAGGGGGATTTATCGATCCCCAGTTGTCCGAATTCCAATCGATTCACCGGGCGGCCTGGGACTTTCGGGAGGTTATTGACAAGCGCCGGGTCAAGCTGGAATATTTTGATCCCCGGCTTACAGACTATCACGACATGAACGAATGCGGCAGCGAATGCGCCTCCTGCGGCGCCTGTCGGGATTGCGGCATTTGCGAGGCGGTCTGCCCGCAGGCGGCGATCCGCCGCGTGGCAACGGATGCCGGGGGTTATGAGTATGTGGTTGACCCGGAGTGCTGTATCGGATGCGGCTTCTGTGCCGGCGCCTGCCCGTGCGGGGTCTGGGAGCTGGTTGAAAATACGCCGCTTTAAGCCGCTTCTAAGTAACTTGAAAATATATATTATTATTCCAGAAGCTTAACTCTCTGTCATTCCGAGAAGCGAAAGCGACGAGGAATCTTGTTTGTTAAAGATTTCTCGCTGCCGCTCGAAATGACAAAATTGGATGAATCGTCTCAGTGCCTTTACCCTGTTGCAAAAGTTACTGCAAGGCTCGGTCCCGGGCAAACGGCCCGGGGGAGTTCCTTGGGCGTATTGCACTTTTTTGTGTCCTACAATTCGAACAAGTCAAAAGCTTGATGGATTAATCAGAAGCTATGATAAAAGCCCTGCTTGCCTTTGAAGACGGCCGAACGTTTGAATGCCGGAGTTTTACCGGTCACGGGGAAACCGCGGGGGAGGTCGTGTTCAATACCAGCATGTCCGGCTACCAGGAGGTGTTGACGGATCCCTCCTATCGCGGCCAGATGGTGGTAATGACCTATCCCCTGATCGGAAATTACGGGGTTAACCTTGAGGACGTGGAATCCGATCGGGTTCAGGTGGCCGCTTTTATTCTCCGGGAATATCAGGAATTCCCTAGTAATTACCGGGCAACGGCGCCCTTGAAGGAATATCTGATCTCCCAGAATATTTTAGGGGTCCATGAGCTGGATACCCGGGCGCTGACCCGGCATATCCGATCCGCTGGAGCCATGCGGGCGGTGATATCCACAAGGGACCTAAATCCCAAATCTTTGGCGGCCCGGGCCCGGGAAATCCCCGAAATGGAGGGGAGGGATCTGGTGAGCGGGGTGTCTACAAAGACCCCCTATTTCTGGTCCGGCGGCGGCCCGGAATCCTGCCCTGCGGATGCGGTTTTGGATGATACGATCTGGCGCCGCAAAGGTAAAAGGCACTCGGTCGTCGTTTTTGATTTCGGCGTGAAATATAACATATTAAGGTGTCTTGTGGATGTCGGATGTGAGGTGCTGGTGGTCCCGGCCTCAACAACACCCGAGGCCGTGCGGAGGCTTTCGCCGGACGGTATTTTTTTGTCAAACGGGCCCGGAGATCCGGAGCCGCTGACGTATGTTGTCGAAACGGTAAGGGAGTTAATCGGTTTTCGGCCCATGTTCGGGATCTGCCTCGGCATCCAGCTGATCGCTTTAGCGATTGGGGGGCGGACCTATAAGCTTAAATTCGGCCATCACGGGGCCAATCAACCGGTTCAGCACCTTGGAACCCGCCGGGTTGAGATCACCTCCCAGAACCACGGGTTTGTCGTGGATTCGGAAAGTCTTGATCCGCGTGTGGTGGAAGTCACCCATATGAATCTAAACGACAATACACTGGAAGGCTTCCGTCACCGACATCAACCGCTTTTTGCCGTCCAGTATCACCCGGAAGCCGCCCCCGGCCCCCATGATGCCGGGTATTTGTTCGAGGAATTCGCGGAGATGATGAAGGCGCTAAGACATTAAGGCCCTGAGGCGATTCATCCGGTTTTGTCATTTCGAGCGATAGCGAGAAATCTTTAACAAACAAGATTCCTCGTCGCTTTCGCTTCTCGGAATGACAGAATTGAAAGGCACCTAGGGGCTAAGATTTTGATTTTTTTTAAACTAATACCTAATACCTAAACACCCTATACCTGTGAAATGCCCAAACGCGAAGACATCCATAAAATTCTGATCATCGGGGCCGGCCCCATCATTATCAGCCAGGCCTGCGAGTTTGACTATTCCGGCACCCAGGCCTGCAAGGCACTCAAGGAAGAGGGCTACGAGGTGGTGCTCGTCAACAGCAACCCGGCGACCATCATGACGGATCCGGAAATGGCGGATCGTACCTATATCGAGCCGGTTACTCCGAAATCGGTGGAGATGATTATTGAAAGGGAACGTCCCGATGCCCTGCTGCCCACCCTGGGCGGCCAGACCGGGTTGAATACAGCCGTAGCCGTAGCTGAAAAGGGGGTTTTGAAAAAATTCGGCGTTGAGATGATCGGCGCCAGCCTGGCCTCGATTCAAAAGGCCGAGGCCCGGGACCAGTTCCGCCGGGCCATGGAAAAGATCGGGCTGCGGATTCCCAAGAGCGATTTTGCCCGGGACATGGATGCGGTATGGCGGATTGCCGAAACAATCGGCTATCCGATTATCGTGCGGCCGAGTTTTACCCTGGGCGGCACCGGCGGCGGGGTGGCCTACAATCCGGAGGATTTGAAAAACATGGCCGAAGCCGGCCTGGATGCCAGCATGACGACCCAGGTGATGCTCGAGGAGTCGGTGCTCGGGTGGAAGGAATACGAGCTCGAGGTCATGCGGGACAAAAATGACAATGTGGTAATCGTCTGCTCCATTGAAAACATGGATCCCATGGGGATTCATACCGGGGACTCCATCACCGTGGCCCCGGCCCAGACGCTGACGGACCGTGAATACCAGGTTATGCGGGATGCCTCAATCGCCATTCTTCGTGAAATCGGCGTGGATACCGGCGGTTCAAACGTGCAGTTTGCCGTTAACCCTAAAAACGGCGAGATGATTGTCGTGGAGATGAATCCCCGGGTGTCCCGGAGTTCGGCCCTGGCTTCCAAGGCGACCGGGTTTCCCATTGCCAAGATTGCGGCAAAGCTTGCGGTGGGGTATACGCTGGACGAGCTGCCCAATGACATCACCGGTGAAACGGTTGCCTCGTTTGAACCCTCCCTTGATTACTGCGTGGTGAAAATTCCCCGATGGACCTTTGAAAAATTCCCCGAGGCGGAAGACGTGCTGACCACCTCCATGCGGTCGGTCGGCGAGACCATGGCCATCGGCCGGACGTTTAAGGAGGCGCTTCAAAAAGGGCTCAGGTCACTTGAAATCAACCGTTATGGATTCGGGGCCGACGGCAAAGACCATTTGGATGCGGAAAAGCGCCCCGAATCGGTGGAAGATATTGAGCGGCTGCTTGCCAAGCCCACCTCGAACCGGATATTCTATTTAAGATACGCCCTTTTGGCGGCCATGCCCATTGAATCCATATATGAGATTACCGGTATCGATCCATGGTTTTTGTATCAGCTAAAGCAGATTATTGAAATGGAGCGCCGGTTAAATGAAGCCGGTGCGGAATTGCCCCGGGAATTGTTCTATCGCGCCAAGTCCTTCGGCTTTTCCGATTTTCAGCTGGCTGTGTTGAGCGGAACGGATGAGAAGAGCATATGGAGCCGGCGCCGGTCCCAAGGCATCCGGCCGGTTTATAAACTGGTGGATACCTGTGCGGCGGAGTTTGAGGCGGCAACCCCCTATTATTACTCAACCTATGAAGAAGAGGAGGAGGCCCGGGTTTCGGATCGAAAAAAAATTATGATCCTGGGCGGCGGACCGAACCGGATCGGCCAGGGGATTGAATTTGACTACTGCTGCGTTCATGCCTCTTTTGCCCTCCGGGAGCTTGGCATCGAGTCGATCATGGTAAACAGCAATCCGGAAACTGTGAGTACGGATTATGACACCTCGGATAAACTCTATTTCGAGCCGCTCACCCGCGAGGATGTGCTGCACATCGTGGAGACCGAAAAACCGGAAGGGGTGATCGTCCAGTTCGGCGGCCAGACCCCGCTTAACCTTTCGATTCCGCTGCTTGAATCCGGAGTGCCGGTCATCGGCACGCATCCCAAAAGCATCGCCCGGGCAGAAGACCGGAAACAGTTTCAGGCCATGCTGAATAAACTGGATTTGAAGCAGGCGCCAAACGATACCGCCATGACCGTGGCCGAAGCCCTGAAAGTGGCCGGACGCATCGGCTTCCCGGTGATTGTGAGGCCGTCCTACGTGCTGGGCGGCCGGGCCATGAAAATCGTATATGACCCAAAAACTCTGGAAAACTTTACCCGGCTGGCGCTCATCGCTTCGCCGGATCATCCGGTGTTGATCGATAAATTTTTGGAGGATGCGGTCGAGGTGGATGTGGATGCGGTCTCCGATGGGCATACGACCATTGTGGGAGGCATTATGGAGCATATTGAGGCCGCGGGTGTTCATTCAGGGGACTCGGCGTGCGTACTGCCGCCCTATACATTGAAGTCTTCTGAAATTGAAGTCGTTGCGGCTGCGACCAAAGCCATGGCCGCGGAGTTGAATGTTATCGGCCTCATGAACGTTCAATATGCAATAAAGAATGGCGGGCTTTATGTATTGGAAGTCAACCCCCGCGCCTCGCGAACGATTCCATTTGTCAGTAAGGCCACAGGCGTGCCGCTGGCCAAAATCGCAACAAAGGTGATGTTGGGTAATCGCCTTGCAGACCTGGGATTGACCGAAGCGATCATCCCGTCGCATATATCCGTCAAGGAAGCGGTCATGCCCTTTGACCGGTTTCCGGACGTGGATACCCTGCTGGGACCGGAGATGAAATCCACGGGCGAAGTGATGGGCATAGACACGGAATTCGGCCGGGCCTATGCCAAGGCGCAGATCGGCGCCGGCCAGCATCTTCCGGTGGACGGGGTGGTATTTATCAGTGTTCAGGACAGTGACAAGCGGGCTGTTTTGCCTGTGGCAGCGGCCTTTCGGGATGTTGGATTTCGAATTCTCGCCACACCGGGCACGTCAAATTTTTTTGAGGAAAACGGGTTTGAAAACCGGATGATCAATAAGGTCTCCGCAGGCCGCCCCCACGTGGTGGATGCCATCTTGAACCGGGAGATCCACCTGGTGATCAATACCGGGACCGGAGATGAAACCCGGCGGGACGGGTACATGATCCGCCGGGCATCGCTTAAATTCGGTATCCCCTACGCTACGACGATCGCCGGGGCAAAGGCCATGAGCCGGGGCATTGCCGCTTTAAAGCGCGAAGCGTTGAGGGTTGCGCCGATTCAGAGCTATCATCAATAGGTATAAACCATGAATCCGTCAGCCAATCCATTTATCGAAACCCCGGACGCGGAGGGCCGGCCCAGGGAAGCCTGCGGGGTTTTCGGTATCTATAATCATCCGGAAGCTGCCAAACTCACGTATTTTGGTATCTATGCCCTTCAGCACCGGGGCCAGGAGAGCGCCGGCATTGCAGTGGCAAGAGATAAAAAAATTGACTGCCATAAAGGCATGGGGCTGGTATCGGAAGTATTCAATGCCGAGCGCCTGGATTGGCTGGACGGCCATCACAGCGCTATCGGTCATGTGCGCTACTCAACCACCGGTGGTTCAACCCTTACCAATGCCCAGCCGTTTGTAGTTACCCACCGGGGAAAATCCTACGCGGTTGTTCATAATGGGAACATCGTGAATGCGTATTCTTTGAAGCGCGAGCTCGAGGAAGAGGGCTCAATCTTTCAGACCACCATGGACAGCGAAATTTTTCTGCATTTATTTGCCAGGCGCCTCAAGCGGGGGTTGGAGGATGCGCTTATAAATACAGTGCGCCGATTGAAAGGGGCCTATTCATTTGTTTTACTGACCAGCCGGGGCGAGTTGGTAGGTATAAAGGATCCGAACGGGTTCCGGCCGCTTTGCCTCGGACGGCTGGCAAGCGGGGAGTATGTGCTGGCCTCTGAAACCTGTGCCCTGGATCTGGTAGAGGCGGTATATATCCGGGAGCTTGAGCCGGGGGAAATTGTTATTATTGATGGTTCCGGCATCAGGAGCATTTATCCGCACAAGGCGGTCAGGCGTTCCTGCTGCATTTTCGAATTTATTTATTTTGCCCGGCCGGACAGCAATATTTTTGGACAGAATGTCTATCAGACCCGAAAAGCGCTTGGCCGCCAATTGGCCAGGGAGGCGCCGGTGGAAGCGGATCTGGTCATGCCGTTTCCGGATTCCGGTAACTATGCGGCATTGGGGTATGCCGAAGAGTCAGGAATATCTTTTGACCTGGCCATGATACGGAACCATTATGTGGGGCGGACATTTATCCAGCCCACTCAAAGCATGCGGGATTTCGGCGTAAGGATGAAGCTTAATCCGGTCAAGGATCTGCTGGTAGGCAAGGATATTATTATTATCGAAGATTCCATTATTCGGGGGACTACGGCGAAAACACGCATTAAAACGCTGCGGGAAATAGGCGTCAAGCGGATTCATATGCGGGTCAGCTCCCCGCCGCACCGTTATCCCTGCCATTACGGCATTGATTTTTCAAGCCGGGGAGAGTTGGTTGCCGCCCGGAAAACGGTTGAGGAGTTGGGCGAATACCTTGATCTGGATTCACTCTATTATTTAAGTCTGGATGGCCTTTTGGCGGCGACAAAAGTGGCGGATCCGAAAAATAATTTTTGTAAGGCTTGCTTTGATGGATGTTATCCGGTAAAATTCGATTCAAATGTGTCAAAAATGTGCCTGGAACAGGCCAACACGCCGATATAATGAACAATTTGCTATCTGTTCGTAATATGGGTGGGCGGGTCGGCAGGCATGGATTCAGTGTTTTTTAGAGGACATGTTAATGATAGAGACAAAGTATTTAAAGGATAATGTCCAAAACATCCAAAAGCTTTTGACCATTCCCGGGTTGAAGGATTTTGAAACCCGGTCGTTGGCAAAACTGTTGCGGCTCAGCAAGATAAGGGAGTATGAAGATGGTGAGCTGATTATCCGGGAAGGGGACAATGATCCGTGGCTCTATTTTTTGCTGTCCGGAAAACTGCGGATTAAGAAAAACGACGTGGAAATCGGCCGCATCCATCAGGTGGGGGATATTTTCGGTGAAATGCGGATTATCGACAATATGACGCGCTCCGCCTCTGTCTATGCAGACGGTTATACCATTTGTCTGTGTGTGGACACGTCGGCAAAAGGGCGGCTGGCCACAGTAAAGGAACGGGATGAAAAACTCGATTTTTTGCTCCTATTGTACCGGATATTCGCCGAATACATTTCGATCCGGTTGCGTGCCACAAACGATGAACTGCTTAAAGCCAAAGAGACGATAAAGGAACTGAGAGAATGGAAAACCGAGTAATCTTCCGGTTTTCTTACCTCATCCGTCATGAATAAAACGGTCGCGTTCTCCAAAAACTCGGTCAATGTCTTCTTCCATATTTTAACGCAATGCAACCTGAACTGCCGTCATTGCTATATAAATCCCGCCCAGCACGGAAGTGAAACCCTTTCTTTGGAAACCATTACCGGATGGCTCCGAATCTTTCTGGACGCCCACCGCCAGGGGAATCTAATCCTTCTGGGCGGCGAGCCCACCCTTCACCCGCAGTTGGATCGTGTTATTTTTGCGGCCCGTAAAATGGGCTACGATTCCATTACGATCGATACCAACGGCTACCTGTTTCATGATATTTTAACTCGGGTCACCCCTTCGGATGTTGATTTTATAAGCTTCAGTCTCGATGGGGCCACGGAAAAAA
>Ga0209943_1000054_pt1 | contig 72911 bp, 71 predicted proteins | sample SalPonR1_B_D2_MG_FD_185698 | JGI IMG/M metagenome (GOLD analysis project Ga0209943, IMG submission 185698) | Salt pond soil microbial communities from South San Francisco under conditions of wetland restoration - Salt Pond MetaG R1_B_D2_MG... ... | reverse complement strand
TTCGTGACCTCAATACAATCGCTCCGCTTATCACCATGTTTTTCCTGATTACCTATATGATGATAAACCTGGTTGTGCTGATCGAGCAGCGCATGGATATGATCAGTTTCCGGCCTACATTTCCTATACCCAAATTTGTACCTTTTATAGGCATGCTGGGTTGCCTGTTTACGATGTTTATAATCAATCCTACGTTTGGCATTGTTGCTCTCAGTATTGTGATTTTAGCCTACCTCTATCTCACCAACAGGAAACTGAAGGTTCCGTACGGGGACATGAGAAGCGGGCTGTTTGTCTCACTGGCAGAGTGGGCTGCTAAACGGGTATCTCTTCTTCCTGAGCAGAATGAACGGGCCTGGAAACCCAATTTACTGGTGCCTGTACGCAGTTCGCGTGAATTGAGAGGCAGTTTTAGCCTGATCAGAAACCTGGTATACCCGAGAGGTTCTATTAAACTGGTCGGCATATCAAACAATGACAAACTCGATGAGCTCAGAGATTCCATGATGAACCTGGCTAATTCTTTCAGCCAGGAAAATGTCTATACAAGATGGATGATTATACAGTCCGGTAAGTTCAGGGAAGCTGTTATTAATTCTCTTCAAACCCTTCAGGGCACTTTTTTCAAACCAAATATTTTGTTTCTGAGGCTTCCGCAGCACCGTGATAATGATGAAGAAATTCTGGCTCTTATCAGTGAAATTAAAATTCACAACATGGGGTTACAGCTTTATGCAGAAGATACAATAGCACAGCTGGGCAGAAGTTCTTCAGTTAATGTCTGGATTCATGAACAGAGTCCTGACTGGGACCTGGATATTAATCTTGGCAATATTGACCTTGCTGTGTTGTCTGCCTACAAATTAAAGCAAAACTGGAACGCCAGCATGCGGATAATTACAGTTGTGGACGAATCCCAGGTTGAGAAAGCCCATCAATATCTCGAAAATTTCCTGAATGCAACCAGGTTAAAAGATGTAATCCCGCACGTTGAAATCGGATCATTTAAAGAAGCTCTCCAAACATCGCCCCAGGCAGACGTAGATCTGTTCGGACTTCCTGATAATCCCGATCTTGATGAACTTCGATCGTATGTAGAACTGACCCGGTCTGCCTGTGTTTTCGTCATCGATTCCGGAAATGAAAATGTAATGGCTTAACGTAGCTGAATTAGCCAAAATCGCTATTTCATACTTTTATGTTATAGAAATAACTCTATTCTTGTTGCACACCATTCACTCAATCACTATTATCACCATGCTCTCTGATTTATAAAACCAATTAACTTAGTAATGGCACCAAATAACAATTCTACAGGCACAGATCAGTACAAACATTCATTTTTTGGTCACCCCAGGGGATTGGCCACGCTTTTTTTTACAGAAATGTGGGAGCGTTTCAGTTACTACGGCATGCGTGCCATACTGGTTCTTTTTATGGTTGATGCCATTAGTCGTGGCGGACTTGGACTGGATGATAAAACCGCCACGGCGATATACGGACTCTACACCATGTTTGTCTACCTGCTGGCACTGCCCGGAGGCTGGCTCGCCGATAAATTTCTTGGCCTCCAAAAAGCGATCTGGTACGGCGGGATTATCATTGCACTTGGCCATTTCAGCATGGCCATACCCGGCAATAACACATTTTACCTCGGGCTGATCCTGATTGTAATAGGTACCGGCCTGCTGAAACCCAACATCAGCAGCATTGTTGGCGGTCTATACGGTGAAGATGAGCAGGCCAGACGCGATGCGGGCTTTTCTATATTTTATATGGGTATTAATATCGGTGCATTCATTGCACCGCTCATCACCGGCTATCTAGGTGAGGGAATTAACTGGCACTACGGTTTTGCCGCAGCGGGAGTGGGTATGGTGTTCGGATTGGTACAATATAAATTAACTGAAAAATACCTTGGAAATATAGGCAAAGAGCCGGAACAGATCGATGACCCCGTAAAACAGTTAAAACGGCATAAGAGTATAAAAAACGGGTTATGGGTTTTGACAATTCTTTTTTCACTTCTGGTAATTGGAGCCATGGCCGGCGTTTATACCATCGACCCGGTTACTATTGCTGATGCATCCGGAATTATCATCTTTTTTCTTGTAATCGCATACTTTTTATACGTCTATATAGCCGAGGAATTAACAGGTGATCAAAAAAAGAAAATTGGTGTCATAGCCGCACTTTTTATTTTTTCAGCTATTTTCTGGTCAGGGTTCGAGCAGGCCGGATCATCTCTGAACCTGTTTGCCGAGCGTTATACCGACAGAGACATCTTCGGCTGGTTGATGCCGGCCAGCTGGCTTCAGTCTGTTAACCCTGTTTTTATTATTGTTCTTGCTCCTGTCTTCGGATGGCTCTGGGTAGCTCTTGCCAAAAAGAACCTTGAACCTTCAACACCAGTGAAATTTGCACTGGGGCTGATTTTTTTGGGATTGGGTTTCCTGGTCATGATGTTTGCCTCTTACTATGTGATTGGCGGTAACCAGGTGCTGCCCACCTGGCTGATTATGACCTACCTGTTGCACACAACCGGTGAACTCTGCCTGAGTCCGGTTGGTCTCAGTGCAGTTACCAAGCTTGCTCCGAAAAAATTAGTGGGACAGATGATGGGAGTCTGGTTCATGAGTGTTGCTTTTGGCAACCTGATCGCCGGACGTGTGGCAGGTCAGTTTGACCAGGATGCAATTGCGGCTGATCCGACACTGCTTCCGGAACTGTTTTGGATCATTGTGATGACGACTGTTGGCGGAGGCTTGCTCCTTCTTTTCTTCAGCAAACCAATCCGCAAACTGATGGGGAATATTCACTAAAAGTGAAACTCTGCTTTACCAGTGAAAACATCCGGAGCATAGTAGTTCACTCACTTATTTTGATCCGTTGGGAAAAATAAAATATATGTCCGATTTCTTCTTATCTTTTGCAAAATGATGAGCACATGTAAGTAATTCCTTTTTGGTCATAATGACCAAATCTCCTGAATGAATTATACTTTATTTGACTTTTTACAACTGATCGGTTCTCTTGGAATTTTCATCTACGGGATGAAAGTTTTTAGTGACGGTTTACAAAAAGTAGCCGGAAACCGGTTGCGTGCTATTCTGAAAGGGATGACAACTACCCGGCTAAAAGGCATTTTAACCGGGTTTGGTGCTACTACCATTACCCAGTCGTCTACCACCACCACGGTGATGGTTGTCAGTTTTGTGAATGCCGGACTGATTACGTTTATAGAATCAACCGGTGTAATAATGGGGGCCAATATCGGAACCACTGTTACAGCCTGGATGGTCTCTATATTTGGTTTTAAAATGCAAATAACTCCGATTGCTGTCAGCCTGATTGGCATATTCTTTCCTTTTATGTTTTTTGGGCGTGATAAACTAAAGCATCTTGCTGAGTCTATGATTGGATTCGGAATCCTCTTTATCGGACTGGAATTCATTAAGAATGCTGTACCAAACATCCAGGACAATCCTGAATTATTTATGTTCCTGGACCAGTTTACCGAATACGGATTTCTCTCTATGCTGCTTTTTGTAGGTGTGGGAACCCTGCTCACTCTGCTCACTCAATCCTCTTCAGCAGCCATGGCGATTACGTTGGTAATGCTGTTTCAGGGCTGGGTCAATTTTCCGATTGCTGCCGCCATGATTCTTGGCGAAAATATCGGGACAACAGTAACTGCAAATATTGCTGCAGTGATCGGTAACGTACATGCGAAACGCGCGGCCCGCTTCCACTTTTTCTTTAACATCATCGGCGTCTTCTGGATGCTGCTTGTTATTAATCAATTTCTGGTAGGTATCGATTATATCATGCAATACTTCACTCCGGGTACCGGGTCTGTTTTTGATGATTCTGAACTTGCCAGGGCTAATGCCACACTGGCCCTGTCTCTTTTCCACTCTGCTTTCAATATTATCAATGTATTGCTGCTGGCAGGATTTGTGCCATTGATAATCCGGATGGTTGAAAAACTTCAAAAAGAGAAAGTGGATTCTGACGAAACCTTCAGGCTTAAATATATTTCATCCGGCATTCTCTCATCAGCAGAGCTCTCCATTACCCAGGCCCACAAGGAAATTGAACTCTTCGCAAAACTGATAGAAAAAATGCACTTTAGTTTTGCTGCACTGTTTTCCGAAAAACGCAAAATGCAAGACAAATTCCTTAAAAAAATTCGCAAGCGTGAAGAGATTACCGATAATATTGAGCTTGAAGTTGCTGAGTATCTCACAAAAATTTCATCTTTTAATCTCTCCACATCCGCAACAAGAAGAATACGTGCCATGCACAGTATCATTAATGACCTGGAAAGAGTGGGAGATATCTATTTTCAAATGTCAAAAACATACGAAACCATGCGGGAACAGGAATTAAGTCTGCCTCCCGAAGCGATTAAAGAGATTGAGGAGATGCTGGATCTTGTTCTTAACTGTATCCGGCTGGTCAGAGAGAATATGAAATCTTATAGTGGTGATATAGATCTTGAAAAAGCCATTGAGATTGAAAAGGAGATCAATGAAAAGCGTGATCTGCTCAAATCCGCTCACTACAGCCGGCTCGAAAAAGGTGATTATCATGCGAAAGCCGGGGTGATGTTCCTTGACTTCCTGTCACGCCTTGAGAAAATAGGAGATCATCTGTTCAATGTAAATGAAGCCCTTGCAGGTAAAAAAATTAAAGCTGCCTACAGCAAGATAGTTGAAGGATAATAAATGAGTTCTCTCTCGTAAAAATTTTTCCTGATACCCTTTTACAACCAGCTATTTATACTCCCGGTATTCAATAATATTTTAAAGAAGTTTCTGGATGTTTCTTATTTTCAGATAGAGAAAAAAATTCAAACCAATGAAAAACCATGATTCCATCTTTTAAACATGCCGCCGTTGCACTTGACTTGTCAGAAGCAAGTGATTTGATTGTCGACTACCTGAACCATTTCAAAGATTTTGAAACAACCAGGTTCACATTGGTTTCAGTTGTCTCAATTCCGCACACATCCGAAAGGTTTGAAATCAAAACAGAACAGAAAAGGGAAAAGTTAGAATCCTACAAAATAAAGCTGGAAGAGGAAGGATTTGAGGTTGATATCGATTTACGGGTTGGTACTCATTTTTATCCGCCCACTGAAATACTGACTTCAGCTGATGAACACGGTGCAGGATTTGTCATTATCGGGAACAGGGGGCAAAGTAAAGTCCAGGAACTGCTGCTGGGCAGTACAGCTACAGAACTGTTGCAGAGATCCGAGCTTCCCGTGTTTTTGCTGAATATGAATGTTGAACTTCTGTCTGATTCTCCGGAAGATCGCAAGCTGGTTTTACCCGACAAGACGTATGAAAGTCTGGACCATGTATTGCATCCTACAGATTTTTCAGAGACTGCTTTTCGCGCTTTTGAAGTCCTTAAACTTCTGGACAGACGAGAAAAGCTGGAAAAAGTATCCTTTATACATGTACAGGGTCACAATACCATAGCCCTGAAAGATCCGATCAGCCTTGAAGAGTTAAATGAAAAAAACAGTGACCAGCTCAATGAGATGCGCAATCAGCTTTCTGATAAAACAAGAAACGATTCGGATATTTTCATTACATTCGGCCCGCCTGCAAAAGAAATTATTAAAACAGTAAATGAACATGGAATTACCATGATAATAATGGGAAGCCAGGGCAAAGGTTTTGTACGTGAATTTTTTCTTGGCGGTGTAAGCAGCCAGGTTACCCGCTTCAGCAATATTCCTGTACTTTTGGTACCGGCCGAACGAGACTAATCCAGCCGGACAAAAATCACCTGAATTTTGGATTTTAGAAAATATAAACAGATCACGAACACATCTATCTGAATTCTTTCGCGAAAGCAGCTGTTCCTTTTACATCTTTTGAAAAGAATTGAGAAAAAAATGGCTGAATCTCATGGATTTTAAAATTGAAAATAATACCTTATCAAAAGCTACCATCAAGTTTGTCAGTAAAACTTATATAAAAACATTTATGGCTTTTGCATTGGGAATGACTACTAAAATAAAATGCAAAAATTAAAATATTACCCTACACCTAAATTATGAAGGAAATCTTCTCTTACATTGATGAAAACAGTAAAAAATTTGAAACTGAACTTTTTGAACTTCTTCGCATACCGAGTATAAGCACAGACAGTGAGAGAAAAGACGATATTGTCAGGGCTGCAAAATATCTTGAATCACAGCTCAAATCCAATGATATGGATAAGGTTGAAGTCTATGAAACCAAAGGCCATCCCATTGTTTACGCTGAAAAATGTCCGCATCCCGACAAACCGACAGTTTTAATTTACGGACATTACGATGTGCAGCCTTCTGATCCGGATGAATTGTGGAATACGCCGCCATTTAATCCAACAGTTATTGAGGGAAGAGTTTACGGCCGCGGAACCAGTGATGATAAAGGTCAGTCATTTACACATATCAAAGCAGTAGAGGCTTACCATCAAACCGGAACAGAACTTCCGGTCAATGTGAAATTTATCTTCGAGGGCGAAGAGGAGATTGGCTCCCCCAACCTGATTCCATTTATTAAAGAGCATAAGGATATGCTTGCTTGTGATATGGTTCTGATTTCTGATACTGCTATGTTTGATGAAGATCAGCCTTCCATTACCTACGGTTTACGCGGACTGGCCTACATGGAGATCCATGTTCAGGGTCCCAATCGAGATCTTCATTCCGGTGTATACGGCGGGGCGGTAGAAAACCCGGCAAATGTACTGTGTGAAATTATTGCAAAACTTAAAAATGAAGACGGCATCATTCAGATCCCCGGTTTTTATGATTTCGTGGAGCCACTTACTGAAGAAGACAGGGAAACATTTAAGGAGCTCCCATTTAAAGAAGAGGCCTTTAAGAAAGACCTGGAACTTGAAGAACTGGATGGTGAAGTCGGATATACAACACTCGAAAGAGCCACTGCAAGACCCACCCTTGATGTGAATGGCATGTGGAGCGGCTATCAAAAAGAAGGCGCCAAAACTGTATTACCTGCCAAAGCAGGGGCAAAGATCAGTATGAGGCTTGTTCCCGACCAGGATCCGAACAGGATATCAGAACTGTTTGCCAAGCATGTTGAATCACTTGCTCCGGCTACCGTAACTATTGAGGTGAAAGCTCATCACGGCGGACACCCGGTGGTGATTGACCTGGATTTTTACGGCCTGAAAGCTGCTGCCAAAGCTTTTGAGGATGTTTATCAGACAAACGTGTTATTCTCAAGGGAAGGAGGATCTATTCCGATTGTCGCAGATTTTCAAAAAGTTTTGGGTGTTAATTCAATTCTCATGGGATTCGGACTGACCAGAGATGCCCTGCACTCGCCCAATGAAAGCTTTGCCTTAAAAGATTTTCACAGGGGAATCAAAACTTCAGCCAGGTTCCTTAAAATTCTTCCTGAATACGCAGGTTAGTTCTGGCTCAAATTAAACCGGCAGTAATAACACTAGCGGACGCCCGCGTTAGGTTAGTGAATGTACGACACGAGCGGACGCTCGTGTTAGGTATGATAAGGGGATGTTAGATTCATCTGTGCAATCAGCGCAATCCGCGGGAGTTAAACCATCCGCGGGAGCCCATCTTTACTGCGGGAGACCAGTTTCAAGGTCATACTTCTGCGCGTAAACCGTACCACTAATAATATCTTTCGGATTGTTGTCCTCATCCACTATTACCACATTGGGTTTGTGATTTCTCGCTTCCTCCGGGGTCATTTCAGCATATGAAATGATGATTACACGATCATCAACATGTGTGAGACGCGCGGCAGCCCCGTTCATGCAACAGATACGGCTTCCGCGTTCACCGGGAATGGTATATGTTTCAAGGCGTGCTCCATTTGTTATATTCACCACCTGTACTTTTTCGTAAGGAAGGATTTGACTCAGTTCCAAAAGTTCTTCATCAATTGTTATGCTTCCCTCATACATAAGGTTCGCCTCGGTAACCTTCATCTGATGAAGCTTTGATTTAAACATCGTCAGTTTCATAACGTTAATTTTTTAATATTGAATTATAATATTGTCAATAAGCCTCGTTTCACCTAAATAGACGGCCCCGGCTACAATGTACTCTTCACCAGTGTTCAACACATTCACCGGCTTCAGCGTTTTTACTGAAAAGACATTAAGATAATCAATTTTAAATCCTTTTGCTTCAAGCTCATCTTTTTGATGATTAATCAGCATTCCAGGCTCATTAACTCCGTCCATAATCTGCTTTTTAATAAACCGGAGTGACCTGTATAAACCGGGAGCAATGCTGCGTTCCTGTGCATCCAGGTATCTATTTCTGCTGCTGAGAGCCAGCCCGTCATTTGCCCTGACAATCGGACCCATCACCAATTCTACCCGGTGATTAAACTCTTTCACCATTCGGCTCAGAATCAGAAACTGCTGAATATCTTTCTGCCCGAACAGAGCAATATCAGGTTCGGTGATATTAAAAAGTTTATTCACAACAAGCACAACTCCTTCAAAAAACCCGGGACGACTGGCGCCGCACATATGCTCATCCAGCTCGTGAATATGAATAGAAAATTTCTTTTCATCCATGTACATAACCGATCGTTCGGGAGCAAATATTACATCCACATCCAGATTACGACATTTTTCAATATCCTCTTCAAGTGTCCGTGGATATGTCTCAAAATCTTCACCGGGTCCAAACTGTTCAGGATTCACAAATATAGAAACAACAACTGCGTCCGAATATTCATGTGCCTGCCTGATCAGTTCCAGGTGGCCCTGGTGCAGAGCTCCCATGGTAGGAACAAATCCGATTTTTTTACCCGTTTTCTTAAGCGCTCCTATTGACTTTCGGACACCTTCAATTGTAGTCTCAAATACCATGAATTTGTTTCAGATCGGATTAAATAGCTCTTTCTACATCATAATTTTCAAGCAGTTCTTTAACCCTGTTCAAAAACGCACCACCATGGGCACCGTCAATAATGCGGTGATCATAACTCATTGTAAGATACATTTTATGACGAATACCGATTACATCACCATGTTCTGTTTCGAGAACAACAGGCCTTTTCTCAATAACTCCCGTTCCAAGGATAGCAACCTGCGGCTGATTAATAATAGGAGTTCCCATCAGATTCCCCACACTGCCATAGTTTGTAAGCGTAATTGTTCCTCCCACCAGGTCATCGGGTTTCAAATCTTTATCCCTGGCTTTCATAGCAAGTGAGTTCACCTCGCGTGCAAGCCCAGATAAATTGAGCTGATGTGCATTTTTGATAACCGGCACAATAAGTCCGCCTTCACCACCCTGGCCCAGTGCCACTGCCAGCCCGAAGTTAATATCTCTTTTCACAATTATTTCATCGCCATCAACAGAACTGTTGATTAAAGGAAACTCACGTATCGCCTGGATAAATGACTCAATAAATATCGGCGTGTAGGTAAGTTTAATTCCATTTTGATCATAGAATTTCTTTTTGTTTGCTTCCCGCCATTTTACAACATTCGTAACATCTACATCACTAAAGGTTGTAACATGTGCTGATGTCTGTTTCGATTTAACCATATGTTCAGCAATCATCTTGCGCATACGGTCCATTTTGATAATTTCCACATTATCATCAGGGCGTGATACGCTAAGCTGTCCGGCTGAAATCTTTGACTTGTCTTTCTCTTTTTCGCCGGCAGGTTTTTTAGATTCAGGCCTTGACAAACCTTCACTTTTCTCTTCTGCTTTCTTCTCTTCAGTTTTGCCTGATTTTTTGTCTTCTACATAGGAGAGTATATCCTGTTTCGAAACACGGCCGGCTTTTCCGCTGCCTTCGATCGATTCAAGTTCTTCCTGGCTGATTCCCTCCTGTTTTGCAATGGAGCGCACCAGCGGAGAATAAAACCTTCCGTCACTTCCCTGGCGCTTCGGTTCACTTTCACCCTCTGCAACTGTTTCGGGTTCTCTCTTTTTTGATTCACCATTGGCCGACGGGGCTTTGGTTTCCTCTTTGCCCTCCGCTTCTTTTTCTTTGGTTTTTTCAGCCTTCTCTTCTGTATCTCCTTCTGCTGCCTTTCCGGTGGCTACAATAGCTATCGGCTGACCAACTTCCACGGTCTCACCGGCCTCTACAAGGATTTCAACCAGAGTACCCGATTCGGGTGAGGGAACTTCCGTATCCACCTTGTCTGTTGCGATTTCAAGAAGAGTCTCATCAACTTCAACTTTATCGCCAACCTTTTTCGCCCATTCAATAATTTCACCTTCCATAACAGACTCACCCATCTGCGGCATCACAATTTCAATACGCTCACCATCTTCATCTGATCCTTCATCTTCAGGCTCGTCCTCTTTTTTGGTTTTCTTTTCCTCAGAGGCAGTCTGCTCTTCTTCTTTTTCAGCTTTCTCCTTTTCTGCCTTCGTTTTCTCTTCTTCTTTTTCTTCCGGCTCAGCTTTCTCACTTTTTCCATTGCCGCTCACTGTTTCGGCTTCTTCAGCATCCGTTTCAATAATGGCAATCGGCTGGCCAACTTCAACAGTCTCATCTGCTTCTACCAAAATCTCAACAAGAACTCCCGATTCGGGCGATGGTACTTCTGTATCTACTTTGTCAGTTGCAATTTCCAGGAGTGTTTCATCCACTTCCACCTTATCTCCGACATTTTTCGTCCACTCGATGACTGTTCCTTCCATTACTGATTCGCCCATCTGGGGCATAACCACTTCGACCTTTGCCATTATATCAATTTTTTTAGTTTGTAAGCGTTTTTTCAGACTTTAAAGATAGCAAATAAAAATCGAAATTATTGCAATCAGATCAAAATGCGTCAACAATATTATGCTTGTTCATGTATACCTCCCGGTAATGTTATACTCCCGGAACCGCCGCAGAATAACGCCAAGCCTGCAACCGGCGTTGTGTGGATGTTGTTCAAACTTTTTACTTTAAACGCCGCGCCACTGACCCAGGGATCAATCATGATTGAGTTAATGCATTCTCAATATCTGATATCAAATCAACCGGATGTTCCAGTCCCACACTGAGACGAATTAAGTTGGGTGGTGTAGGAGATTCGGGGCCCTCGCTGCTTCTCCTGTGCTCCCAAGTACTTTCAACTCCTCCGAGGCTTGTAGCTGCAGCAATAATCTGCGAGCTGTAAACAACCTCTTTTGCTTTTTCGGTGTCACCTTTTACCAGGAAAGAGATCATGCCGCCAAAAGCAACCATCTGGTTTTTGGCAGTTTCATGTCCCGGGTGATCCGGAAGCCCCGGGAAATAGACTTTTTCAACTTTTGGGTGTTCATTCAAAAAACGGGCAATCATTACTGCACTTTCATTATGTATCCGCATCCTTGCGGGAAGAGTTTTGATACTTCTTGCAAGAAGCCAGCAATCAGCGGCTGACGGAACCGCCCCGGCAACTGACTGAATTTCCCTTACTTTTTTAAATATATCCTGTGATCCGGCCACTACAGCGCCGGCAAGAATATCACTGTGTCCGCCAAGATATTTGGTCGCCGAGTGCACAACAAGGTCCGCTCCCAATTCAATAGGCCTCTGGTTAATCGGCGATGGCCAGGTATTATCTACAACAGTGATAAAATTATGATCACCGGCTATTTTTGTAATTGCCCTGATATCCGTAATCAGCAGCCTGGGGTTGGATGGCGATTCGAGCCAGACCAGCCGGGTATCCGCCCGAAGTGCAGCTAGAAGTTTTCCGGTATCTGTCATGTCAACTTCACTGATCAGCATCCCCTTTGGAGCCATGACCTCTTTCAGGAACCTGCGGGTACCGTGATAGACATCATTCGGAATAACAACATGGGAATTTGGTTTCAGGGATTGAAAAACAGCTGATGTAGCTGCCATTCCGGATGAAAACATTGCGCAGTCTGTTCCATTCTCCAGTGCGGCTATCAAAGCTTCAAGCTGATCCCTGTTCGGGTTTGCCGATCTTGTATAGTGATAGTCATCTTCGGATCTTTCCGGCGAATCAAAAAAAATAGTGCTGTTTACGATAGGCGGAACTACAGGATTGCCACCCTTTCTTTCACCAACATCTGTTTTGCCATGAATCGCAAGAGTCTCTAATCGAAGTTTACTATTTTTTTTCATGATAAAAGCCGGTTTCTTAAAATAAAATTATGAATTAGAAAGTCTGATTCGTTAGTTTCCTGCTTGAAATAAATATGTTGCAATTTATTGATAGTAGAAACAATAATGTAATTTAAATCCTGACGTCCCTGGATTTAGTAACAAACCAAACCATTGATATCAACTAAAAATCAATGAAAGCTTTTTTGCTCCTGCTGTTTTTATCCTGGCTTTTAAATTTCTTTCTTCCCTGGTGGGCGGCTCTGCTTCCTGCCTTTTTTATCGGTGCATGGCTGCTTGAAAGTTCTTTTTCAGCGTTTATGACCGGTTTTCTCGCTGTCGGTTTTGCCTGGGGCCTTCAGGCTCTGTATATCCATATTGCCAATGAGGCAATCCTTTCCACACGGATTGCAGAGATGATGCAGGTGGGTTCACCCTACGTGGTACTGCTCTTCACTTTTCTTATTGGTGCCGTTCTCGGTTCCCTTGGAGTGATCACAGGTTATTATTTTAAAGTTATATTCCGCAACAACAAGTAACTGCTTTCTTTCGACTATGAGTGAGAATCCAAAGGTAAGAGACCCTAAACTGCCCGAATCTGCGTCCAATGGAAAAACCTGGTTTACACGCTTCCTGGATCTTGTGGAGTGGCTTGGAAACCTGCTGCCGCATCCGGTAACACTGTTTGCTCTTTTTGCGTTAGGTGTTGTACTTCTGAGCGGCCTGGCCGACTGGCTCGACTGGTCTGCAGCAGACCCAAGACCTGAAGGCTCACCCGGCCGGGCCCCGGATGGGATTATTGAACCTATCAGCCTGATGAACGGGGCAGGTTTACGGAGAATCATAGAAAATCTTGTTGATAATTTCACCAGTTTTGCTCCCCTTGGAGTTGTGCTTGTTGCCTTGCTGGGAGTGGGAGTAGCAGAGAAATCAGGACTAATCGGAGCGGTGATACGTGGTCTGGTTTTAAAAGCTGCTTCATTTCAGCCAAAACAGGGGGGGACGGGATTAATGAAGATCATCCGATCCGTTTTCAATTTTTTCCTTAGTCCCAGAAACCTGGTTACCATTTCAATATGCTTTGCGGCTGTTATCTCAAACACCGCTTCTGAAATGGGATACGTTGTTTTGGTTCCGCTGGCTGCCGTTATTTTTAATTCCATGGGCCGGCATCCGCTGGCCGGACTTGCATGTGCCTTTGCCTGTGTTTCAGGCGGTTACAGTGCCAATCTCCTGATCGGAACAATCGATCCGCTGCTGGCCGGACTTACCCAGGAAGCGACAAATATCATCGATCCCGACTACACTGTCCACGCACTGGTGAATTACTATTTTATGATTATCAGCACATTCATGATCACAGCAATCGGTACATTCGTAACACTCAGAATCGTAGAACCGAAACTTGGCGTCTATGATCCCTCAATAGCCATGGAAGATATTTCCGATGAAACATCCATGGAACCGCTCACAAAAAAGGAAAGATATGGTTTAAAATGGACTGGTATTTCCACATTGATCATGTTTGGAATCCTTGCCCTGACCATTATTCCCGAAAACGGCGTGCTCAGGAATCCCGATACGGGTGAAATGCTCAATTCTCCTTTTCTGAACGGCGTTGTTGCAATCATCTTTATCTGCTTTCTGATTCCCGGTTTTATATACGGACGTCTCACTGAAACAATGAAAACCGATCGCGATGTGATTGCAGGAATGTCGGATGCCATGGCTACACTTGGACTTTATATCGTCATCGTCTTTTTTGCAGCACAGTTCGTTGCCTATTTCGGATGGACCAATCTCGGCCAGATTTTCGCCGTTAAAGGGGCAGAATTCCTGGAATACGCAGGACTCACCGGGCCTGCAATATTTATTGGTTTTATTCTTGTTTCCGGATCCGTTAACCTGATGCTCGGTTCAGCTTCAGCCCAGTGGGCTGTTACTGCTCCCATTTTTGTACCGATGTTAATGCTGATCGGCTATAGTCCTGAGGTGATCCAGGCTGCTTACAGGATCGGGGATTCCGTAACCAATATCATCACACCGATGATGAGCTATTTCGGGCTGATACTTGCCTTTGCGAATAAATATGATAAAGATCTCGGTATCGGCACAATTATCAGTATGATGCTTCCTTACAGCATCTTTTTCATGTTCAGCTGGATGATCCTGTTCTACATATGGGTATTTGGATTTGGACTGCCCGTTGGCCCTGAAGCTCCCACCTACTATGAAGTAGCCAAAACAATAAGTCCGAATTAGAGAATTTGGTTCGCCCGCCTGACACGGAATAATATGATTGGTAAACGGATTTCAGGTTGATTATTTTATTTTAAAACCACCGAATTTTATCAATGAACGAGGATTAACTATGAGAGGCTCTGAACTGAATTACACATCTGTTTTAATATTATTCATATTACTTCTTTTCTCTGGCTGTGCCGAGTCAACAGGTAAAAAACAACAGGCATCTGATGAGATGGCTGTTAAAGCCGGCAGACTGATTGCATCCGAATCATTTGAAGAGCTTAGCGGCCATCTTGGAGCGGCTCTTGAAGAAGGAGGTGTTTCACATGCCATTGAATTTTGCAGTGTGGAAGCAATCCCCATTACACAAGAGCTGTCAAACGAATTTGACGTGGATATTAAACGCGCAACACACAAACCGAGAAACCCGGAAAATTTTGCCAATGCTGACGAAATGAAGGTTATCCAACGATGGCAGGAACAGATGGAGTCAGGAAAAGATATCAGACCTGTGGCTTCAAAAATGAATAATCACTACCAGGTATATGCACCTATCCGGATTGGAAACCAATTGTGTCTGCAGTGCCACGGTGATAAAGGTTCAGATATTCAGCCGGACAATGTTGAACTGCTTCAGTCGATCTACAATGAAGACCAGGCTACCGGTTTTGAGATGGGAGATCTACGTGGGCTCTGGTCTATCCGGATGCCGGCAGATTCGGCTGAAGTTGCTGCGATAATTAACATGGTGAATGAATAGGCTCCGTTTGTATCGAGCCAACAGCGAACACACCCCTGTCTAACCTTAACTGCCTGGCGACGTTAAGTTTATCCAGGGGTGTGTTCCTGTTTGCCTCTTTTAAATTAGTACGTCCCGCAATTGCCTAAATGATTGCTCAACAATCACAACGTCTCTTTTTAATTCCGCTGCTGTTTTTTATTACCCGGGCGCTGCATTGATGGTGGCGGCGGCGGCTGATTTCGGCGTTGAGCTCTTAATTCACTTAACTTTGACTGTTGTTCTGAAGTCAGCTCGTTTTTGATCTTAGCCATCATTTCGAACTGGGATTTTTTCAGCTCATTTTCGAGCGCAAGAACGTTATCGAGCTGAGCCATGGCATTACTGACATCCACTGTTTCGGAATTCATGATACTTTGCAGTTTTTCCATTTCATTCTGAATATTCCACTGTACATCTGTGAGCTTTGCATGTCTCTCATTCATCAGTTTTTGAATGTTTTCGCGCTGACTGTCTGTCAGATTAATCTCATTCTGATTTCTCATAATGAGCTGTGGTGAGAAAAAAGCCCTGTCAAAAGCTCTCATTCCCTGCCCTGCCTGCATTCCCAGTTGCTGTCCCTGGCCCGGAGCCTGTCTTTTGCCACCCTGGGCGTTAACAGAGACCGGTTCAAACACAAAGAACAGTGCAAAAATAACCGTAAGAATTGATACTGTATTAAAATTAAAAATTGCTGTTTTCATCTTCTTCCTCGTTGTTTTCGTTTATGGTTAAAAGTTCGTCCGTTTCCAGGTAAAAATCATAGGTGTACAATTCGTCTGCATAAACAAGCAGATCATCGGTAGGCATTTGCCATTCTACTGTATAGAGATCAGCGTCACCTCCTGTTTCATCAACTCTGTTAGCCTGATACAGCACCCAGCTGAGGCCGGCTGCTGCAATCATTAAAACAGCTGCAATCTTGTAATAGAACTGAAATGCATTTTTCTTTTTCTTTTTCTCTGCCTCAGCCCACATTATGTCAAATGACGGAGCTTCTGCTGCTTCCAGGTCTCGCAACTCCTTAAAAAAATTGTGAAGCTCGTCCTGTTTTTCCTCTCGTTTCATCTTATTTCAAGATTTAGTTTTTAAGTCCTGCGATTCAATCATTTTCTTTAAATTTGCTTTCCCTCTCTCATAATGAGTTCGGGATGTGCCAACTGAAACTCCCATAACTCCTGAAGCCTCTTCAATTGTCAGGTTGTGATAAAAGACCAGTCGAAGGACTTCATTCTGTTTTGGTGATAATTTCTTCAGCATATCTTTTAACAGCTTGCCGCGATCATTCTCATACGGTTGATTCTCATCTTCAGGGCAGTTAAAGTCAGCAACAGGTAACTCTGTATCCAGCTGGTACTTCTTTTCTGAACGGAAATAATCCAGGCACGTAAATTTTATGACAGAAAAGATCCATGTTCTGAAAGATGCGTCTGAATTTTCACGGTATGTTGCTTCTCCTTCCAAAACTTTTAAATAGACATTTTGCATGATATCACGCGAAACAGTTTGATTACCTGAACAACAGTATGTTGCCCACCGGAAACACTCCTCATGATATTTCTTCAATAAATGTTTTGTTTTGTCAATATTCATAAAGATGTTCGGCTGTTCTGTTCATAGTTCGTATCCCGGATTCAACTATATGACATGGCATCAAAATTTCTGCTTGTATGACTACTTTTATTTATACAGTTCCCGGATTTTATAAAAATGTTACTCCGGCAAAGGATACTTTTTGTTTACGTTTTTATACCTTAAGAACTATGAATAGTTACAAACGAATATCTTTCCTGATTTTTTATACACTTGCCGGCGGATTATCCCTTTTTGCACAAAGTAAAGATGAGTATTCAGGAATGATGACACAGGCGGAACTTGAACGTATTATCTGGCAGGAAGCTGAGCAGCCCCGGGGAGAGGGTGGCATTGTCCAGTTTATCTATAACGATGTCAATATGGCCCTGATATCTAATGAAAATTTTGACCGGATGCGTATTATTGCACCTGTCATAAATGTGGAAGATCTGACTCAGGGTCAAATAAACAGTATCTTGTCTGCCAACTTCCAGACAGCTTTAGATGCACGCTATGCCGCCAACGAGGGAGTTCTATACTCCGCTTATATACACCCGTTATCTTCATTAAATCGTGATGAAGTATCTTCTGCGCTTGGACAGGTAGCCGCTCTGGTCAAAAATTTTGGCACCACTTATTCCAGTGACGCCTCCCTCTACATTCAGCAGGATCAGCAGTAATCGGAAGTGAACGGTCTGCCGATTCAATTTCCGGCTATTTACTTTCTGTGTTCTTCTCAGCTTCGCCGAATTTGGAGCTGGTGGGCGGACGGTATTTCTGAAAAGGTATTTTCAGCAAATTAGCCATTTTATCGTTTTCAGCCGGATCCATATGAGTATCAATTCCATATTTTAAAACTTTGATATCATCCACCTCGGCAAATGTACCAAAGAGACGGTCCCAGATAGCAAATATATTGCCATAATTCGTATCCGTGAGCGGCTGTTTGTAATGATGATGAACCTTGTGCATTAAGGGTGTGATGAAAATATAGGAGAGCATCCGGTCAGCTTTAACAGGCATTTGAATATTGGCGTGGGTAATATGGGCAAACAGAACAGACAAGCTTTGATAGAGCATAACGATTCCGATGGGTGCTCCCGCAACCGCAACTGCAACAATAGTGAAAAAGATCCTGATAAATGTTTCACCGGGATGGTGGCGCAAACCGGTTGTTACATCAACTGTTGTATCGGTATGATGTATAAGATGAAATTTCCACATCCATTTGATCTTGTGCTCTGTCCAGTGAGCAAAATAAGCACCTATTAAATCGAGCAACATTACCCCGGCAATGATCTGAGCCCAAAGCGGCAACTCAAAAATATAGAGGAGACCAAACTCTTCGGCAGTTACATAAGTTGATACCCCATACAGTACACCGGCAAGCCCGAAGCCTATCAGGGCTGTCAGAAATGTAAAGAAGAGATTGATTCCTGCATGCCTTACTTTTTTATACTGAAATTCGAAAAGCGGAATTACTCCCTCTGCGATCCAGAATACAAAAATGCCCCCGATCAGTATTCCTGCTCTGAACAAGGTTGGAATATCCTCAAAAAACTCAATCATTGACTCCATTTCACAATGAATCTTGTATCATTTTCTCTTTGTGGAATTGTTTATCCAGATACCTGATAATATATTTGCCGAAGATGTCAAATTCCAGGTTTACGTGATCTCCGACTTTTTTCTCTTTGAGATTTGTATAATCCCAGGTATAAGGAATAATAGCCACGGTGAACTCGTCATCCTCCTCCCTGGCAATTGTGAGACTGATACCATCTACAGAGATGCTTCCGCGTCCCACAATATATTTCGTATAGGTATCAAGAAACTTTATGGATATCAGGCGGTCATTCCCCTTTGTTACGATTGCAGTGATGGTTCCCACCGTATCCACATGGCCCTGCACTATATGACCTTCAATAGCTTTTTCCAGCGTAAGTGATCGTTCAAGATTTACAATATCGCCTTCTGCAAGATTGCCGAGGGTTGTTTTTCGCAACGTTTCCTCAACACACTGAACGCTGAACATACCGGCACCCTTGTCCACAACGGTTAAACAGACGCCATTCACAGCAATACTTTCATCTATATGGGTTTCATCTGCAAAGGTACATTGAATCTTTAATTCACTTCCTCCGTTCAGATCTTTCAATTCTTTGACAGTTCCAACTTCTGCAATAATTCCGGTAAACATACTATATCGATTTAAATTGTTATTAGATATCAGCGGTAATTAAAATATCCGAACCTACCTGCTGCCAGTTTGTCTTTCTAAACGGAACAACATCTTCCATCCTGTTAATTCCCAGGCCAAGAACAGATTTCGTTCCGCCCCCGAGAAGCTTTGGCGCAATAAAAATCTGCAGACGGTCAACCAGGCCTTTTTTCAGAAGTGCCGTTGACAAGTTCTGTCCCCCTTCCACAATAACAGAAGTTATTCCTTTATCAGCTAATTTGCCAAGAGCCTGTTTTAGATCTGCATGTCCCTCATCTTCTTCAACAATCAGCATATCGCCCCGAAAGTAGTTTGACTGAAGCATTTTAAGCATCGGATCTTCCATATCAGCAGCTTTCTCCCGGTTATGTGTGATAAGAATCGTCTTTTCTTCATGCTCATCAGAAAGCAGGTTCAACTCTCGCTTCAGTTCAAGCGGCCCGTCTATCAAAACCCGTTTCGGGTTTCTGCCCTCCACATGGCGGACTGTCAATGACGGGTTATCAATATGCGCTGTATTGCGTCCTACCATTACAGCATCATAGACCGATCGCCACCTGTGAACCATTTTACGTGACTCCCGGCATGAAATCCATGTAGAATCGCCATTAGGAGCAGCAATGTAGCCATCAGCGGTTTGTGCTATTTTCAGTGTTACAAACGGCCTGTTAAAATTAAGATAGTGAAGCCAGAACTCATTCAGATTTTTTGCTTCCCTTTCCAGGAGGCCTGTCTCAACCGTTATTCCGCTCTTTTTTAAGCGCTGAATTCCCTTACCGTCAGTGTGCTGGTTCGGGTCTTTCATTGCAATCACGATGCGTTTTAACGGAAGCTCAGCGAGCATTTCAGCGCAGGGCGGGGTTTTGCCATAATGGGCACATGGTTCAAGGGTAACATAGAGAGTGGCGTTTTTAAGCTGCTTCTGATTTTTGACGGATTTCACAGCAGCTACCTCGGCATGATCATGGCCAAACCGTTCATGATAGCCTTCGCCAATCACTTCACCATTTTCATCAACAATTACCGCCCCCACCAGTGGATTGGGAGATACATAACCGCGCCCTCTTTCAGCAAGACTTAATGCCCTCTGCATCCAGATTTTATCCTCTTTGGTATACGGTTCACTCTTTGCCATAACTGAAACTTAAAATAGGACAGCTGTCCTTTTCATTTATATCAAAAATATGACAGTTATATCTCTTATTAAACTTTTTTCCTTCACAAATAAAAAAAGGGCAAGAGAAAAACTCCTGCCCTTATGAATACTACTTTTTCAGATTCTGTTATCTGAGTACGAGACTTCTGAAATCTTTAATATTTGCATTCTCTTTCAGCTCTTCGAGCCAAACCTGGTTAAATGAAGTGAATTTCTGCTGCTCCAGGTTTCTCCGGATTGCCTCTGCCTCATTTGAAGTCATCTGCTCAGGGTCAGCTTTTGTTAATTCAACAGGTCTCACAACATAGACCGCATTCTCACCTTTTATAGCTCCGGAACGTTCATTTTCGTCCAACCTGAAAACAGCTCCGATTACCTTCGGCTCTCTTCCGGCTCCGCTCAAAACGGTACTGCTTCTCCGGACATTTTCAGCTATTTGAATCTCTTTATTGCCCGCTTCTGCCAGCTGTTCAAGTGAATTATTGGAGCTGAGCAGCTCTTCTACTCTTTCAGCCATGATTTCTCTTCTCTTTTCATTTCTTACAATATTCTCAATCTGGTTACTCACTTCATCAAATGGCCGTACTCCTGCATCAATTTTTTCTCTCAGCTGAATCACAACAAAACGGTCGTTCAGTTCAATCGCATCCGAAATCTGGTTTCGGCTAAGTCTCTCAAGTTCAGTCAGGATTTGCCGGCTCTGTCCGAGGCCCGGAATAAACGGATTGTCTTTAGTGGCAAAAGCTTCCTGAATGGTCATTCCTCTTCTTTCTGCTTCTTCCCGGAAACCATCTTCATTGGCAAAAAAGCTGAAATCACCCGCTTCTTCCGCCAGACGATCTATTGTAGCTAACGGATCGGCCTCCACCTTATAGGTGAGTACTGCAAATTTAATCTCACTGTCTCTCTCATCGATCTTTTTAAATAAGTAGGGATCCCCGTTAATTTCACGAACCTCCGAAACCTCACCTTCGTCAAGTTCCAGTACCGGTTTAAAATCTTCTCTGATATCATCCGCTGGCACATATGCATTTCTGAAAGGAACGTCGGACTGATACTGTTCAATGAAAAGTGAATCATTGTCAGCTTCCTGGAACTCCTGCCTTAGTTCACTAACATCTTCAAATACCCGGGCTGTATCTTCTGCAGTAGGTATAATTTCCCAGCTAACATATCTGAAACGGTACGACTCTTCTCTTTGATACCTGTCCTGGTTATTTCTGTAATAGTCACGTAATTCACTTTCTGAAACGGTGATTTCTGAATCACTCACATCCGCATACGGAAATCTCACATATTCAGCATCAGCAAACGAGTTATTCTGAATGTACTGTCGTTCTATGTCGTGAGAACTGATTCTCAATCCTGAGGTAATATAATTTGACATTTTTTGCTGCCTGCGGCTTTCACGCAGCTGGCGTTCAATCATCATCCAGACCTCGGTATTTTCAGGTGCTTCGATAGCGGCGCGGAGAGCAATTCTGTCGATCGTGCCATCTTCTGCCTGGAATTGCTGCCTGATAAACGGATCCGGGTTTTCACCGGTAATCATTTCTACCAGTTCATTATCTGTAACTGTGATGCCCAGCTCATTCATTTTCTGCTGCATGAGTTTAGAAGTAACAAGATCATCCCATGCCTGTTGTTCATAAGACGCCCTGATTTCGGGAGTCATGGTTTGGTCGGTTTGCCTGTTGAACTGGTCCACATAAGAACTGACACGATTATTATATTCATCAAAAGTAATTTTTTCGCCATTCACCTCTCCCATAGACTGGGGGCCGGCACCAATTGCATCAAATACCTGGGTATCCGCCAACACCCACAATAATCCGAATGAGACAATAAGAATCCACAAAATGCTTGTGGTACTGCTTCTCATTTTTTCCATTACACCCATCTGATATTCCTCTTATTTCTTCGTTTTAAAAAATTTTCTTTGTTTCAATAATCTGTAATTAAGCTTTCTAATATAAGGCAACAACTTACGAAGAGCAACGAAAATGGTTTTACATGTTCGATTGAAATGCGTAATAAAACAAGGTCCGGGAGGATCAATTTATCACCTTATCTGAAACCGCTATTTCAAAATACTTCAACCATCTTCATATGTTTCAGGTAACGGCCGGGGTTTTCATTAATTCCCTTAAGTAAGCGTGTCATTTCAACTGTCATACTGTCGATATTATTGTAGAGTGACGGATCATTAACCAACTTACTAAAAGTTCCGTCTCCATTATTTACTTTATCCAGGATTTCATTCAGGCTTACCAGTGATCTGTCTAAGTTTTCACGGGTCTCTTTCAGCTCACGAACATTCTCTTCAAGATGAAAAACCAGGCTGTCTACTTTTGTCCGGTTATCTGTGGCCAGGGTATCTATTTGCTGCATGGTTCTGCTTGCAGCATCAATAGCCTTGTCAATCTCCTCCTTTTTTTCCTGCAGAATGTTTGAGAGTGCCCCGGTTGCCTCAGCTGCATTATTAAAAGTTTCATTAACCGATTCGCGTGTTTCGTCATCAATCGTTTGATTGAGCTGATTTAAAAATTTATTCAATTCAGTAAATGTAGAGGTAAGATCTTCCCCCAACTCTTCACCTCTGGAAGCAAATACTTCAACAATACTATCTACATAAACACCTTTAATTTCTTCTCCCGACTCAACAGAATCATCGGAATCTCCTTTTTCCAGTACAATGGACTTGCCTTCAATAAGGCTCAGTGAGGTTAAGTATGCCACACTGTTATCAGGTATATCGGTCAGTCTTTCGAGGGTCATGGTTACCTTAACACTATCTGACGGCAGCAGCTCCATTTTGCTAACAGAACCTACCTTTACACCTTTTAAATAGACAATACTTCCCACTGTGAGTCCGTCTACCTTATCAAACGTCGCTTCAACCTGCATAGGCTGACTAAATACCGGCACGTCCCTCATAAAGCGGAATCCAACCAACGTGATTACTATTGCCGTAATAATTGTAAGTCCGATTTTAACTTCTTTACTAATATTCAAAATTCTGTTCCTTTTTAAATTTGATATTCACTGGCTTTAATAAATTCTCTTAATTCTTCATGATCTGCATGCTTCATATCTTCGGTTTCTCCAAACCAACTCAATTTCTGCTGATCTAAAAAAGCAACCTTATCAGAAATTTTAAGCACACTGTGCATATCGTGTGTTACAACAATGGATGTTATACACAGTTTTTCAGCCATACGTATAATGAGTTCATTGATCTCATCTGCTGTACGGGGATCGAGTCCCGACGTGGGTTCATCATACATCAGGTATTCAGGCCTGAGAATAATTGCCCTGGCAATTCCAACCCGTTTTCTCATTCCTCCTGAGAGTTCAGAGGTTTGCTTTTCTCCAACTCCGTGTAAACGAACCAGGTCGAGTACCTCTTCAACCTCATCCCGGATTTCATTTTCGGTTTTGTTGGTAAAATAGCGAAGCGGAAACGCAATATTTTCAAAGGTATTGATAGAATCAAAAAGTGCAGATCCCTGGAATAAAATACCAAATCTTTGCCGTAATTTTCGCTGCTGGATATAGGGTAATTCATGCACATTGTCTCCATCCAAGATCACTTCACCCTCATCAGGGCACAGCAATGCATTGATATGTTTTATCAGTACAGATTTACCACATCCCGATCTGCCTATAATGGCAACAGTTTCGCTGTCCTCTATGTTAAAACTGACGTTTTCCCATACAAGCAGGTCATCAAAGCTTTTTTTCAGATTTCTAATTTCAATCATAGAACTAAAGTAAAAGTGCGGCTAAAATGAAATCCGCAATCAGAATATAAATACAACTTATAACCGTAGAGTTTGTTGTAGCTTTACCTACTCCTTCAGCTCCTCCACTGGCGTAGTATCCCTTGTAGCAGGAAATTGAAGTGATAATAAATCCGAATACAAATGATTTTACAAATCCAAAAAGAACGTTCCACTCTTTGAAAAACATTCTTGCGCCTTTCATAAATTCAGAAGCGGGGACTTCACCTGAAAGAATTCCTGCGGCAAGACCGCCCCCGATCCCGAATACACTTGCAACAACATACAGTACCTGGAACATTAAAAGGCCTGCGATCACGCGGGGAACAACAAGAAAACTGACAGAGTTAAATCCCATGGATTCAAGTGCGTCAATCTGCTCACTCACCCTCATCGTCCCAAGTTCTGTGGCAATCCGGGCACCTACTTTTCCGGCAAGCACAAGACTCGATATCACCGCTGCGAGCTCTATTAATATAGATTCAGAAACAATTGCCCCAATAGTAGAGGTTGGTATAAAAGCAGATTGCAATTGATAGGAGGTCTGCAGCGTCATAACCGCACCGGTAAATACACCGGTTAAAATAATGATCGGAATCGAATCATATCCGACCTTAATAAGTTCCTGTAACAGGTTTTTCCTATAGGATCGAAATTCAGTTATAGAGCGGATAGCCTGATATAGCAGAGAAATATACCTGCTGAACTGAATTATTGACTGCATTCACTAAATTTTATTGGATGAAACATTCTCTATAATTAGATTTTTTGAACACGCAATTTAATTATATTAGCAGAGACTTGTAAATTTGTGCAGTAAATTTCTTTTATCTTTTGCTAAAAACCATCCTTTTTATAAGCTGCTGCCATTTTTTATTGGTTCAGCAGGCCCTTTCGCAGCAAAACAGCCGGGTATTTCAATTCCTGGACCTGAACCAGCATGCCAGGTCTGCAGCGGTTGGCGGACATCATCCTGCTTTCGAATCACCGGATTTTTCACTCTTTACGCTCAATCCCGCGTTTTTGAGCATGGATCAAAATCACACTCTGCAGGTTTCGTATATAAATCATATCAGTGATGTAAATTTCGGATCTGCTTCATTCCATAAATCGTTTGAAAAGATCGGGTCATTTGGAGCTTCCCTGCATGTGTTAAATTATGGCGATCTTACCAGGTTTGATGAAGCCGGAAACAATCTGGGGGAATTCTCGGCTAATGATCTTTCACTATCAATCGGCTGGGCCATACAACTGAAAGAGCAGTGGCATGCAGGAGTTGCATTAACCACAATCTACTCATCACTCGGCTCTTTTAACTCTTCGGCCCTCACCGGCACTGCAGGTATATTTTACAACAGCATCAGCAACAGAACACAGCTTGGAGCTTCTTTTAGGCATGCCGGGTATCAGCTCTCAACATTTAACGGCCGGCAGGAACCACTGCCTTTTGATATCAGCATCGGGATAGTTCACAAACTGCAAACACTGCCTTTCCGGCTGTATGGCACCCTTCGAAATCTGCATGACTGGGATCTCAGAACCGCAAATGACCAAGATTCACCTTCAGCAGCCGATCAGATATTCAGGCACACAGTTTTTGGAAGTGAATTATTGTTGGGCGATAGTGTTACCTTTCGGCTGGGCTATGATTCGCTACTCCATGAACAGACAAAAACGGGAAAACGAATTGACGGTGCCGGTTTAAGCATGGGATTTGGTGTGAAATTGAAAACAACTGAATTTGACGTCGCGAGAACATCATTCAGTGATATCGGAAATCTAATACAGTTAAGTTTAAAGCTTGCAATTTAATTCATTATGATCAGATACTTTACAGCCGGGGAATCGCACGGTCCTGAGCTTACGGGAATAGTTGAAGGACTGCCTGCAGGATTATTACTAAAAGAGGATGATATCGCACACCATCTCGTACGGAGGCAACAGGGATATGGACGCGGCGGGAGAATGGCTTTTGAAAAAGATCATGCTGAAATAACTTCAGGCGTTCGTTTTGGCAAAACAATGGCTTCACCTGTAGCTTTGAGAATGATGAATCGTGCATTCAAGAAAGATAAAAGTAACTGGCCTGTTGTAATGTCCAGGGAACCGCAGGATCAAAAGATTGAACCCATTACTCTTGCACGTCCGGGGCACGCTGATCTTACCGGTAATCAAAAATACCGGTTTGGTGATATTCGTCCTGTTATAGAACGGTCAAGCGCACGTGAAACCGCCATGAGAGTAGCTTGCTGCACGCTTGCCCGCATTTTTCTCAAAGAGTTAAATATCCAGATAGGGGCACATGTGCTTCGGGTAGGTTCGGCAGGATATGACTCGTGGGACCAGGTACGTTCCGTTACTGAATCGTTAATTGCAAAAGGAGCTGAACAAATTTATCAGCAGGCAGACCTGTCGGATGTTCGCTGTCTCGATGATACACTGGGCAGCAAAATGCGTGAAGAGATTAAAATAAAACGAAAGGAAGGATCCTCACTCGGCGGCGTATATGAAATTATTGTTACCGGTTTGCCGGCCGGACTTGGCAGCTACGTGCACTGGGACAGGAAAATTGACGGACAACTTGCACAAGCCATTATGAGCACACAGGCAATGAAAGGCGTTGAAATTGGCCTTGGATTTGAAGCCGGTGCAAGACCCGGCCATCATGTTCACGATGAAATTACATACGAAGACGGAGAGTTCAGGCGCAGAACAAACAGGGCCGGCGGTATTGAAGGCGGAATGACAACCGGCATGCCTCTGATTATCCGTGGCGTAATGAAGCCGATACCCACAATGATTAAACCCCTCAAAACCGTAGATATGATTACTCACGAAGAACAGGATACACGCTATGAGAGGTCGGATGTTTGTGCATTGCCAAGAGCTGTAGTTGTAGCTGAAAGTGTTATTGCGCCTGTGATAGCAAATGCAATACTACGAAAATATGGCGGGGACTCAATGAATGAAATTCTGACACGTTATAAAGATCAAAATTCTGTATGAGTGATGAAAAACAACCAGGCGGTTCCCGTATAAAAAAACTGGCCGCCTTCATTAAAAAAAATCCTGAAGACCCCTTCGCGAAATTTGCGCTGGCCCTGGAACTATTAAAACGGGATGAAGTTGAAAAAGCACTGATGTTTTTTGAATCCGTGTACAATCAAAATCCTGACTATGTGGGAGTTTATTATCATTTAGGTAAATTGTATGAACGATTCGGCCGCCTTGCTGATGCTGAAAAAATCTATACGGAAGGAGTATCACTATCTGAGAAAAAAGGTGATCTTCACAGTAAATCGGAACTTCAGGAAGCTTTAACACTATTAAAATCCAGCGGGTATGATGATGAATAAACAAAACCTTGCCGCAGTTATAGCACTGCTATTAACCCTTTTTTTAACACTCGCTTTCCCTGCTGACGGTTATGCACAAGAGACAGATTCCCATACCGTGCAACAGGGTGAAACACTTTTCAGTATCGCGAAACAATACGATATTACTGTCAGTGACCTCAGAAAATGGAATAATCTTGAGAGCAGTACTTCTCTCTCAATCGGGCAGGTTTTACAGGTCGCACCTCCTGCTTCTGAAGAGGCAGTCATCCATACTGTAGAGCCCGGTGAAACACTTTTTGCAATTTCAAGAAAATACAATGTCACTATTGCAGAGATACAGCAGTGGAATAATTTATCCGGTTCAGAGCTCACAGTCGGGTCTGAGTTAACCATCTACCCGGGTGAGTCCGATTCTGCCGGCAGCCCCGTTCAGGAGACAGAAGAACCCTCTGAAGAAATTATCAGCCGGTCGCTCGCAGAAGAGGCATCCGAAAGCACCGGCTATTACCTTGTGAAAAGCGGAGATTCTCTCTCAAAAATTGCACGAGAGCACAATATGACCATTGAAGAGCTGAAGCGTCTTAATAATTTGCAAAGTGATATAATCAGAGTAGGACAACAGTTAACAGTAAGGCAGGCTCAGTCAGCTCCCTCCGTAGCAGAAGCAGGAGATGACCTGGAATCGTCACCCCAGGGTAAGTTTGTCATTTACTCGGTGTCAGGCGGTGAAACATTAACTGACATTTTAAATAAATTTGAAATGACGCAAGCGGAACTTTCTGCACTTAACCCCGGTGCTGAAATCAGTGAACTGAACAGGGGACAGCGTCTTACGGTATTGATGCCACCGGTTAAATACTTTGCCAATCCCTATAAGAAAAGAGACGAACGTCAAAATCTCGGCAGTATCCAGGCTCTCGTATACCAGGAAAACAGTTTGGCAACTCCGACAACAAGCGGAGAACTTTATAATCCGGAACAACTGACTGCAGCTCATCCAAATATGGCTCTCGGAGCGGTGGTCTATGTTGAAAATCAGCAAAATAAGCGGGGAGTATATGTCAAAATTAACGACCGCTTTTCTGGTGACGGGATAAAATTGTCAAAAAAGGCCTACCAGTTACTCGATTTTAACGGTTCCGGACCATCCATAGTCAGCATTTACCAGGATTAAGATGATTGACACATCCGTCAACAGCGGATCATATGCCAAAGAGACCAATACTCTTTTGTACAGTTATCTGCTTTCGCTGCCTCTTTTGTTATTATATGAGTTCCTGATCATTATTTCCCAGCCGGGCCAAAATCTCATTGTCAGAATTTCTGTAGATTCCTGGATAAAAAGCTTGTTCACATCAATCGGACTGGATGCATTCTCAATTACTTTATTCATTGCAGCACTGGCAGGATTGGGAATCTTGTACAGAGACAGAAAAAAACTTGCCCGGTTAAATAAGAGATATTTTCTTTACCTGATCATCGAATCGATGGTATATGCCATACTTCTGGCTTTTATCATCTCCTACGTGGTTCAATCTATTCTGCTGCTCGATGCGAGCGGTGCCTTATCAGAGATGAGCAAACTTCAGTTATTCGCATTGTCACTCGGGGCAGGTTTATATGAAGAGCTTTTCTTCCGGGTTATCCTCATCTCTGTATTAGTATTTTTGATTTCAAGAGTTCTCTCAAAAAAATGGCTGGCCTACTTGGTATCCGCTCTCATTGCCGCCTTTCTCTTTAGCACGGTGCACTACATTGGTGAATTCGGAGATCCTTTTACAATAGGATCGTTTCTGTTTCGTTTTCTTTTTGGATTAGCTTTAAATGGAATTTATGTTTTAAGAGGTTTTGGAACAGCTGCATGGACACATGCACTATATGATCTGCTCGTAATATTCATGCTTTCGTAATTGAATATTATCTGACACCCCAATTCCCGTCACTGGCATGGAAAGTTAAATGCACGAACAACTTAGATTGTAGTTAACAAGGTATTCATCACAATCAATTAGATTGATTCAATACATATTAGTACATTACTACAATAACATAAGTACTGAAATTGATACGAGGAATTATTTATAAAATAAACAGATTGATGAGAGCTATAATTACCAACTTTAACTGTTCTGATTAAAAGGGATGGCTGAACTAACCCAAAAAGAAATTAAAAAACAGCAGGATTTTAATGATGAGATCCTTCCGCATCTGGATGCATTATATAATTTTGCCCTTCGCTTAACTACGGACCCGAACGATGCGGAAGATTTGGTGCAGGACTCTATTGTAAAAGCATTCAGGTTTTTTAGCAGTTATGAAAAAGGGACAAACGCCAAAGCATGGCTCTTTCGCATTTTAAAAAATTCATACATAAACAGTTACCGGAAAAAATCCAGCAAGCCCCAGGAAATTGACTATGATGAAGTAGCCACATTTTATGAGACTATCCGTGCCGAGCGTACAGAAACGTCCGATCTTGAAGACAAGATGTTTCGTGAATTAATTGATGATGACATCACGAAAGCTCTTGATGAAATACCGGAGGATTTCAGAACGGTTGTACTGTTGTGTGATGTTGAAGATTTTACTTATGAAGAGATTGCCAACATGCTTGATGTGCCAATCGGCACAATCCGCTCGCGTTTACATCGCGGCAGGAATTTGCTGAAAGCCCAGCTTATGGAATATGCTAAAAAGCGGGGATTTGCAGCTGATTAAGATCAGCCGAAAAAATATCTTTTATACTAATTGTTCAAAACAATGCGAACTGTCGTCCCCACGTGAGGTTCAGATTTTTGAATAAAGATTTTTCCTTTGTGGTACTCTTCGATAATTCTCCTGGTGAGGCTCAATCCGAGTCCCCAGCCTCTTTTCTTTGTACTGAAGCCCGGCTTAAACACCTGTTTAAATTTTTTCCTGTCAATTCCTGAACCTGAATCCTCAACATCTATAATTACTTTATTGTCCTCCTCTTTTACAGTAATGGCTACATAAGCATTCTCTGAGCTCTCCCTGATAGCATCCATTGCATTTTTCACAAGATTTTCAATGGCCCACTGAAACAATTCCGCGTTGATATCAGCTTTTACCGATGAGGAGATCGATCGCCGTATTTCAACCGACTTGCCCAGCTGGGGCAGCCTGCGCTCCATATAGGATATCACCTGCTCTACAATCGGCTCAAGTCTCACTTTCTTAAGCTCAGGTCGCGAACCAATTTTATTAAATCGTTCTGCAACACCTCTGAGCCTTGTGATATCTTTTTCCACTTCATAGACGATGTCGGATGTAGATTCATCTTCTTTATGCTTTTCTTTTAGCAACTGTATCCATCCGTACATACTCGAAAGAGGCGTTCCAAGCTGATGGGCTGCTTCCTTGGCCATTCCCACCCATAAGTTTGACTGCTCTGAGCGTGTAATGCTCCGGTAGGTTGTGTAACCCACACCAAGCAGAAGTGCAAACAGTACAACCTGTATGTACGGGAAATACCTGAGATACTGAACAGTGGCACTTTCACCGTAATAAATCAATTGCCTGAGATTGCCTTCATCACTCTCATATACAATCTCAATGGGCGCATGTAGTTGCGAAAACTCTTCGACCTGGTCCAGGTTTACATTTTCATCCTTTACATTTCTGGAGTAGACAATTTCATTTCCATCTACCCCGATCGACGGAATTACGAATCGCTCCGGTATGATCAGTTCATTCCAGATAAAATCTTCCGTTGAACCGGCTGCCTCGGCATCTTCAATGAGAGCAATGAGAGAATCAGGAACTTCGGGAATCGTTTTCAGTTCGCGTATCGCCCGGTTGAGATTCATGCTGGTTACCTGGTGAACGGGCCTGCTGTTAAATTCCATAGCTTTCGCCCACAGTTCTACATTTGAACGCTCGTGCTCCATCATCTTTTCAATCAGGAATTGATTATACAGAAATGAAGCAACACCAAGCACAACCAAAAGTGTTACCAGAAGAATCTTGATCCAGTATGTGGAAAAATAGAGGTTTTTTGCCATAAGCATCACGTTGATGGGAAATCTGTTGTGTTAACTATCTCAGAAATATATCAGCCCGGCAAATAACCTGAAAAGTTCTGTCAGGCAGATGCTTTTCTTTTTTCGTAAACCGGCGGAGCATTCTTTTCGATTGTCTCCTTTGTTATGATACATCTTTCAACATTTTTCATGGAGGGAAGTGTAAACATAATATCGAGCATAGCATCTTCAAGAATAGACCGCAGGCCCCGTGCACCTGTTTTTCTGCCCTTGGCTCTTTTTACAACCGCTTTCAGTGCACTCTCCTCAAAAACAAGTTCCACATCTTCCATATCGAACAGTTTTTTATACTGTTTTGTAAGTGCATTTTTCGGGTCTTTGAGAATCTGTATCATAGCATCATCCGTAAGCTCTTCAAGCCCGCTGATAATAGGAAGACGCCCAATCAGTTCCGGAATTAACCCGAATTTCTGTAAATCTTCCGGTTCCACATAAGTGAAAATTTTTGGATCGTTTTTATCAAACTTCACCTGGTCAACTGTGTGAAAGCCAAGTGAACTCACAGAAATTCTGCGTGCAATAATTTCTTCAAGTCCGCTGAATGCACCTCCGCAAATAAACAGGATATTAGTGGTATCAAGCTGTATAAAACTCTGCTCGGGATGCTTTCGTCCGCCTTTCGGGGGAATGTTTGCTGTTGTTCCTTCCAGTATTTTCAATAGCGCCTGCTGCACACCTTCACCTGAAACATCTCTTGTAATTGATGGGTTATCACTCTTTCGCGAAGCTTTATCAATTTCATCGATATATACAATACCTCTTTTAGCTCTTTCCACATCATAATCGGCAGACTGAAGAAGATTGCTCAAAATACTTTCTACATCTTCACCCACGTAACCGGCCTCTGTAAGAACGGTTGCATCGGCAATGGTAAAGGGAACATCGATAATATCGGCGAGTGTTCGTGCGAGGAGGGTTTTCCCTACGCCGGTGGGGCCCAGAAGCAGAATATTGCTTTTCTCGATGTTTGTATCATCAAACCGGTTGGCCCCGACAGCAGAAATTCTTTTATAGTGATTGTAAACGGCTACGGCAAGGGATTTTTTAGCCAATTCCTGCCCGATAACATATTCATCCAGTTTCGATTTGATTTCAAGCGGCTTGAGCATTGGCTTGTACTGGTTGTCGCGCCGGCGTGAAAGGGTTGATAAATCACTCTGAATAATACTGGACGCATCTTCAACACAGCGGTCGCAGATAAATACATCCGGGCCCGCAACCATTGAGTTTACCTCATGGCTTGATCGTCCGCAAAATGTACAGTGTACCAGTTCATTATCTTTTTTCTTACTCATATAGTAATGCGAAAATTTTAATTAAGATTTTTTCCCGGGTTTATCATCTCTTCTCATTACTCTGTCCACCAGGCCATATTCAAATGCTTCCTGTGCAGTCATCCATTTGTTTCTGTCGGAATCCTTTATAATCTGATCGATTGACTGATCTGCATGATCTGCCAGGATCTGGCTCAGGGTTCGTTTGATTCTGATAATCTCCTGGGCTTCGATTTCAATATCACTGGCCTGACCCTGCACACCGCCCAGCGGCTGATGGATCATAACCCGCGCATGCGGCAACAGGTTTCTCTTTCCTTTGGTGCCGGCCGTTAAAAGCACGGCTCCCATGGATGCGGCCATACCGACACAAGTGGTTGATACATCACACTTAACATATTGCATTGTATCATAAATTGCCAAACCCGATGAAACCACCCCGCCGGGACTGTTGATATAGAAGTTAATATCTTTTTCGGGATCTTCAGATTCCAGGAAGAGCATTTGAGCTACAATGGAACTTGCCACTGCATCATTCACGGGAGTTCCCAGGATAATGATCCTGTCTTTCAGCAGACGTGAATAGATATCGTAAGCCCGTTCTCCGCGGCTGGTTGTTTCAACCACCATGGGAACCAATGTATTTTGTACCTGCGAGCTGTTTTCCATAGATGGTAATTCGTGTAATGGTTGTTTCATTGTCATCTGGTTATAAACTTTTTATTCCTGTTCGTTTTCTGCTTTTTCTTTTTCCTGTTCAGCTTCTCTCTTGCTGCGAAATTCATCTTTCGAGAGTTCATTGATAGTAACAACATCTTCCAATTTGTCAAAAACTTTCTTTTCGCGAATTGTATTTCTCAAATTGTCGAGAAGATTTGGATTCTGAGCATAATAATTTTTCATCTGATCAACCGGCATACCGTAACGAGCCGATTCTGTTGCAATCTGGGCATCGATATCTTCGGGTGTAATTTCAATATCATCAAAATGCTCCTGGAGTTTCTGGTTAATGAAGATCCATTTACCCTCTTCTTCAGCCTGATCACTCATACTATTTTTGTAATCTTCGAGATCAAAATCAGGCGGCAGATCCTGCCCGCCCATCTGTTGTTTCAGGTATTCCACGTACGAATTTAAAATCTGATCTTTAAAAACGTCCGGTATCTCAAAATCATGTGCACTTGTCAATTCTTTTCTGACTTCCTGCTGAAAGAGTTCTTTGGAGGATTCATCATAGTACTGCTGCATCCGGCTCTTTATATAACTCTTCAACTCGTCCACATTTTTCGCTTCCCCTTCGGACTGTTCTTTTGCGAATTCATCAGTCAATTCTGCTTCTTCTTTTTTCTCTACCTTCTTGACATGAATTTCAAACTTATCTTTTTCATCTTCTTCGCCAACTTCCATTTTTACCTTATCCCCGGCCTTTTTCCCTTCAAGTGCTTCAAGAAATTCTTTTGAGCCTTCATCCGATAAATCAATTTTCTGATCTTCATCCACCTCACCTTCAACAGGTTCATCATTTTGATCAAGGGTAGCGGCATCTACCACAACACGGTGCTCAGAGGTTATTTTTTCATCCACCTCTTCCCAGTTTCCCTGTTTTTCAAGCATTCGTTCAATTTCTTCTTCAACCTCTTCATCGGTTACATCATGCACCATTTTATCAACTTCTATGGTGCTCAAATCCACAAGATCAAATTCAGGCTTCGCCCCGATTTTAAATTTTACTTCAAGCTCACCGTCTTCCCACTCAAGATCGAGCATTTTGGATTCGCCGACAGGCTCATATTCCGGAACAATCTTCTGTTCAAAAGTCTCTTCGACATATTTTTGAATCTCTTCCAGTTCAATGTCTTTACCAAAACGTTTTTTAATGATGGAGAGGGGAACCCTTCCAGGCCTGAATCCCGGCATTTGAATCTGGTTCTGATACTTTTTATAAGCTGAATTAAATTTATCTGCTAAATCTTCGCGATTTGCCTTAATTGTTATCTCTTTATCTACAGATGTAAGTTCCTGAACAGAAATGTCCACGTATATGTCCTCTAAATTAATGGTTTCAATAAGATTGGTTGTTAAGTACGAGAGGGGGGACTCGAACCCCCACACCGGTTAAAGTACCAGATCCTAAATCTGGCGCGTCTACCAATTCCGCCACTCTCGCAGGCGAATATCTTTCTGATTGATATAATCAGAATCATAGCCTTTAAAAATACGGCTTTCTGTCAGCGTATTCAACTACCTGAACAGGAAACTTCGACAGCTGAAAGCTTCGACAATGACTCATCCGCACAGATCCTTTTTTATCCCGGCTTTCAGGTAAAAATCAACATAAACCAGATTCCTTTTTCGAATTAACTTCTTCTCCCTATGAACAGGTTCATCTTTTTTTTATTTTCTTATAACCCAGTAATAAAATAAGATTTAATCTGATGTTCCGTAATCTTCGTCTTATTTACATCACCACAAAAGATAAGGAAGAAGCCAAAAAAATCGGCAGTGCACTCGTAAAAGAGAAATTGGCTGCATGCGCAAATATTATTGATGGAATGGAATCCATGTATCGCTGGAAGGGGAAGGTTGAAACGGATACCGAATGCATCCTGATTGCCAAAACAAACAACCAGAATGTGAGAAAATTGACAGAACGCGTTAAAGAGCTTCACAGTTATGACGTACCCTGTGTGATTAGTCTCACTATTACGGAACAAGAGGGAAATGAAGAGTATCTCGATTGGCTTACCAATTCTGTCCTGTCTCCGCAACCGAATATCGTGCCTGAATAGATGCCGCTAAAAATTACAAGGAAAGGATATATTTGCGAGGCACGGATCGATCGTCCGGATGCACGAAATGCCATCAATTTTGAGCTGATGGATCGCTTTGAATCACTTCTGGATGAACTGGAAGAGAGCGACGATTACCGGGTTTTTATTCTGACAGGAACCGGAAAAAGCTTTATCTCCGGAGGCGACCTGCGTGAATTCCACCAGATTACTAAAGCTGAACCTGCTCGGCTGATGGGTAAACGAATGCACAAAATACTGCAGCGAATTGAACAGCTTCCCATGTGGACGGTAGCAGCCGTAAACGGATATGCCTACGGCGGCGGCTGGGAAATTATGCTCGCTTTCGATTTCAGGGTATCTGTTCAGAGTGCGGCTTTCGGGTTTACCCAGGGAAAATTTTATCTCCCGCCCGGCTGGGGCGGATTGACACGTCTTGCCGAAACCACAGGCAGGAAAACGGCACTTTGGCTGCTTGCCACACAGGAGGTACTCGATTCGGACAGGGCATTGGATTTGGGCCTGGTTAACCGGATCTATCCGGATGACAGTTTTACTGATTCGGTTGATGAACTTGCAGATCAGCTTTCGATCAACGACCGCGAATTTATCAGTCACCTCAAAAACAGATTGATGCAGAAGCGGGAAGCATTCTACGAAAACATAAACGATGAACTTGAACCCTTCGGCAATTTTTGGGAACACGACGAGCACATACGGCGCGTCAACAACTTTTTAGATAACAAAAACAGAGAATGAATAATATTACAAGCGAAATCCGGAGAGTTCTCACAATTGCACTGGATGAAGACCGGGGCTTCGGCGATCTGACATCCGCATCTATCTTCACTGATGAAACCGGCACCGGAACGTTTACCTCAAAAGCGGATGGTATACTGTGTGGTGCTGACAGCATCACGGAAGGCTACGGTTTAATTGATCCTGAAATCAGCGTGGAGTTTCTCAAACATGAGGGGGATCAAATCAGGAAAGGAACCGACATCGCCAGGGTAACAGGTCCGGTTCAATTTCTGCTCACCGGCGAACGCATCATCCTGAACCTCATTCAACAACTGAGCGGTATTGCAAGCGCAACCCAAAAGGCAGTCAGCCAGCTTGATGATGCATCCATTAAAATCTGCGATACAAGAAAGACAGTGCCGGGTTTACGGATGCTGCAGAAATACGCGGTGAGAACCGGGGGCGGTTACAATCACAGGTTCCGTCTGGACGACGGCGTGATGATCAAGGATAACCATATCGCCGCATCAGGCGGAATTGAGTCTGCCGTTAAAAAGGTTCGGGAAAAGATCGGACCCCTTGTAAAAGTTGAAGTGGAGACAGAAAATGCAGCTGAAGTGGAAGAAGCTGTTAAAGCAGGGGCTGACGTCATCATGCTCGATAACAAATCTCCCGAAGAGGTAAAAACACTCCGGCAGCTGATTCCCTCTCATATTCTCGTAGAAGTCTCGGGCGGTATTTCAGCAGAATCCATTGCAATATACCGGGACTGCGGAGCTGATTTCATCTCAATAGGTTCTCTCACGCACTCTGTCCGGGCGCTGGATATCAGCTTTAACCTGGAAGGCGGCAAAAAGTAGTTGCCTCTTTATTAATTAACAGTATCTTCATTTTAACGTAATAAATTGTTTTATTTAGGAGTTATGTAAATTGAAAGCCGGAACGAAAAAAGCAGGCCGGTAATTATGGTTCATTCAGAACCTAATTTCTCAATAAACCAAGTATATAAAGATGGAACTTTTCGATATTCTGGAACAGGAGTCGACCGCCACACTGCCTGAACGTTATCAAACTCTTACCGAAAGTGAGATGAAAGAGAGAGTGACGGAGATCAAAAAAAAGTTTGGTGATAAGCTTTTTATGCCGGGTCATCACTATCAAAAAGATGAAGTGATCGAATTTGCTGATGCGCGCGGAGATTCCCTGAAACTGGCCCGTATCTGTGCGGACCAGGATGATGCTCAGTATATTGTGTTTTGCGGTGTCCACTTTATGGCAGAAACAGCCGACATGCTTACAAGTGATGAACAAATTGTGATCCTTCCGGATATGCGTGCCGGCTGCTCCATGGCCGACATGGCTGATATCGATCAAACGGAACGCGGCTGGAAAATTATGCAGGATGCCTTGGGCGACACCATTCTGCCGCTCACTTATGTAAATTCAACCGCAGCGATAAAAGCATTTGTCGGTAAAAACGGCGGTGCCACCGTGACTTCGGGAAATGCTAAAAAGATGCTTCAGTGGGCCTTCACACAAAAAGAGAGAATTTTGTTCCTGCCTGATCAGCATCTTGGCAGAAATACAGCCTTTGATCTTGGTATTCCGCTCGACCAAATGGCTGTCTGGGACCCGATCGATAACCGGTTCGAGTATGAGGGTGATATTGAAGATGTAAAAGTGATTCTCTGGAAAGGACACTGCTCGGTTCATGAAAAATTTAATACCAAACACATTGAAAACCTCCGGAACAGAGATCCGGAGATGAAAATCATCGTTCACCCGGAATGTTTGTACGATGTGGTGCAGGCAGCTGATCTTGCCGGTTCCACAAACTTTATCATAAAAACCATCGAGGCCTCTCCGTCCGGAAGCAAATGGGCTATCGGAACCGAGATGAATCTCGTAAACCGGATCATCGCTGAACACCCTGATAAAGAGATTGTTTCACTGAATCCTTTTCTCTGCCCGTGTCTCACCATGAACAGAATTGACCTGCCCCACCTCCTTTGGGCACTTGAAAAACTGGAACAGGGAGAAGTGGTCAACCAGATTGTCGTTCCGCCTGAAATCAGAGAATACGCTGTACTTGCACTCGACCGAATGCTGGAACTTTCCTGATCCGTCAGAAAATTTTTTAAAATTTTTACACCTACGTATAAACGAAAGCCTGGTTCAAATAGTTAGGTTAGTGATATACATTTAAACATAAAATATAATAATCACTAACTATGAGCTATAAAGAAAAAATAACGGACGTATACAATCATATTCAACAGGGAAAGGCAATGGATGCTTTCGAAAAGTACTATGCCGACAACGTTGTCATGATTCTTGAAGACGGCACTCCCGTTGAAGGTAAAGAAGCCAATCACGAGCGTGAGATTGAGTTCTTTTCAAATGTTGAATCCTTTAACGGAATGGACGTTTTGGGCATCACAACCAACGAGGAAGAAGGGCAGACAGCTGTTGAAAGCACGATGGATATCACGTTCAAAGGCGGCAACCGCATGACCATTGAACAGGTTGCAACCCAGCAGTGGGAAGACGACCAGATTATCCGCGAGCGTTTTTACGGAACCCAGCAGGGGTAAAGTAAACGCAATCCATTTCGAAGCCACCTTTACGGGTGGCTTTGTTTTTTTCAGTGGTATCTATTTGGTTGGTTTGAAGTGTTAACTCCTTCCTACTAAATAATACAACATTATATGACTGCTTTTATAAGCTTTGCTTTCGGTCAGCTTGAGATCTTTTGGTTGAACTCCACCGGAAAAAAGCGAAATTCCCGAACCAAACACCACCGGGTTCAACTTCACGATGAGTCTGTCAATCAGATTTTTTTCCAGCATTTGTCCCGCTAAATCCGCACCCCCGCAAAGCCAGATCGCTTTACCTTGTTTGTTTTTCAGAGACTGTACCATTTTTATCGCATCTTCTGAAACCAATGTAATATTCTCATCCTGACTATTATCCATCTTATGCGAGAATACATATTGATCCAGCGTAGGATAAGGATTTGTAATTCCCTTCTGCAAAGCAACTTCATAGGTTTTTCGTCCCATCAGAACCGTATCAAATACTTTGTTTTGATCTTGTGAACTGCTTTGCTCTTTCAGATGAGCGGGGATTGTTTCGGGAAATTCAGCCAACAGGTCAGCCATAAAATTATCATCCCATGAAAAACCCTCGAAAGATCCGTCTTCATTCGCAATAAAACCGTCGAGAGTAGTTGATACATAATAAATTAGTTTCCGCATTGCCTGGTTCCTGATCAACTCTTATTCATTCAATGATAAATTAAACAGATCAGGTCTGGCGTAGTGTCCGGCCACATCGAACATACGCTTGGCTACAATGATCTGCTGAAGGTCAATATCTGCGTATAAAATACCTTCTTCTGCTTCCAGAGGACCTGCTATAATTTGTCCGTTTGGCGCTATGATGCAACTGTTACCGGTGTTTATCCACTCCCTTCCCTCCGGATAGAGTTTTTTAAATTCATACTCGTCAGGAATATCATCCATTCGCAGGGACATGCAGGCACTGATTACAAAAAGCCCGCCTTCCCGCGCAATGTGCTGCATGGATTGCAGCCAGTTAGAGCTCTTGTCCCAGGTAGGTGATGCCAGTATTTGAGCTCCGCTTTCGTAAATTGCAGTCCTGGCGAGGGGCATGTAATTTTCCCAGCAAATCAACCCGGCCAGTTTACCTGCTGTTGTTTGGTACGAGCGCAGCGTATCTCCTTTTCCCTGCGCCCAAACCAGCCGCTCGCCGCCGGTTGGAATCAGTTTGCGATGTTTCCCCATGATCTCACCCAGATCATTAATAAATAGAAGGCTGTTGAAAAGGCTTGCCCCGCTGGATTCGGAGTTCCGTTCATTCATACCCATCACAACATTAATACCAGCTTCCTTTGCGACTTTACAAAGCTGGTCCATTGACTGATCGTGTACAGAAACGGCATTTTCGACCAGTTTTATATAGAGTTCATTCAGGGCAGCACCTTTACTGTTTGGGATGAGCCATACCCAATCCGGGTACCCGGAAATAAATGCTTCGGGGAATACAATCAGTTTTGCACCGTTTTCTCCGGCCTCGAGAATGGCTGAACAGGCTTTCTCTACTGTTTTTTCTCTATCCAGGAAAATTGGTGAGAGTTGCGCGATGGCTGCTTTAAATCTTTTTGTCATAATTTACCTGTTGAAGGGATATTGTAATTATATGATCAATATGCTAACTCTTGATAATGACTTGAAGCTAATGGGCTGCAACCCGCGATGGAGCCACCCCATACGCCTCCTGAAAACATTTTGAAAAATAAGATGGGCTGTTATACCCGATTTCCAGGGCAATTTCGGAAAGATTGTATCTGTTTTCTTTGATCAGTGAAAGAGCTCTGTTAAGGCGTATATCACGAATAAATGTAACCGGTGAGCGACCTGTAATGGCCGATACCTTTCTGTAGAGTTGCGGACGGCTGACACCCATATTCCTGCTTAGCAAAGCTACACTAAAGTCGTGATCGGAAATATGATTCTCCACAATGTCTAACAGGCTGTCCAAAAACTTCTGCTCAGATGACTTGATCGTTCGTAAGCTGATATGTTTTTTCATTGCTTCATTCACATCGCAAAGTTCGTCGAACAGCCTTGAAGTAATAATTTCATTCTCCCCGGCGATAAGGCATAGTCGCTGGCTTGTCCGGATCGCCTCTACAAAAAATCCTTCTGTTTCGGTTAGAGGCTGGCCCACACTAATTCCCATCGTAAACAGAAATTCAAGAATCTCCGGACCGGAATTGTTCTGTCTATTCAAAAATTCTTTCTGAATTTCTCGCGCACACTGAAGCGCCATTTCAGGTGTTTCAAATACCGCTACGATATTGTCATAGCCACTTGTGCGAACTTCTTTACCGCTGTATTCGGCAATCAATTGAAGAGCTTTCTTTTTTGGTTCCGACGGAAGCTTGAGCTGACTAAATTTGATCGTCTCACTGCTTTTGGTTTTTGCAATGATATCCAGCGTAAGTATGTAACGATAGCCGGTATCAATCTTACCGTTTTCGCGTCTCACTAATCCGTGATCCAACTTTTGGTTTTCACCAATAAAAAGATCGTACATCCCGCCTTCTACTTCAACAATCTGGCAGGCTGTTATTCCGTTTGCTTCTTTGTGAGTGGCTGCACATGATTCTTTATCCGGCCCCTCCATAAGGCAGTAAATGGCTCCAGCCTCCTCATTAAACCAGTATTGATGATACTTTACACCATATTTCTCCTGAACCGCCAAATCGGCTAAATGAGCTTTCCTCGTTTCCTCAACAGAGACTTCGCCTACTAAGTGTATGTCCATAAAGAGTGGCATAAGCGTAACTTACTTTAGATTATCCCTGTATCAGTATACAATTAATTTCTGAAAGTTTATCTATAGTTTATTATGTCTCATTTCAGAACTATCCAAAAAGATTTTGAAAAACTGTCGGATACAAAATGGGATAGGTGACGGAGAGCTTGCCTGATGATCTATTTCATAGACGATGAGCAGACTGTTACCAAAAAAAGACTTCAACGTGTATACGTGCAAGTCATATAACTCCAGTTCCTTCCTGTAGGAAGGTTTGGTGGGTAACAATGTGTGGTGCTGTCTTGATCGCTGCGTTCCAGCGGAACGTCTGGTGAGAGGCTGTGGATGGGCACGCTTTACGGCAGGCTTCTGCCAGGCGTACCCTACGGGACGCTATTGGTTTTTCAATCTCTGGTTTATTACCTACCAAAAGCTCCCATAGGAGCATAGACGAACATCCGGGGTTCTATTTTCGAAATTCAACAATATATGCTTCCGGATGAACTGAAACATAGGCCTGTATTAAAATTCTTAACCGTTTTGGGCAGTATTGGTACCAGTTAGTTAATCTTTTTATTAACTGTTCATCTTTGAAAAATACCACGAGAACTTGCCTCAGATGTTCCAAATACAAAAAGGGGAACGATCTTATTCTGACCTTTCCCCATTCAATGTTTGCATTACTTTTAGCCCTTTAATTATTCGGGAAGATGTACTGCATACTCAATTATGACTTTTTACTTCATCATTTAATAATAAGGAGCAAAATTTCACCCATTAATTTTTCAGGGCGCGTGAATAGCAGCAATGATATCTCCGCATTCTCCTGGTTCGTCCGGCACTTCGGAAAAGGGTGCAAAGTTCACAACACAGCCCCCCTCATAACTGTTGATCTGTTCGTTTACCTGGCCGGGTATTTTAGGGCCGTGGCTTCTTAGCACAGCGTGAATCTCTGCTCTGTGAGCATCCTGCAAACCGCCAAAGTTTGGCAATCCAAAAAGTTCATGAATCGAGCCGCTATCATCATTTTCTTTCAGGTGGGCCGAAAAATTGCCATTCCCGTTATTCCCCGCAACGCTTCCTGTTGCGTACAGAAGCTGAACTTCCACGTTCAGAGCATTTGCAAAATCAGATTCCACACACGCAAACGGTGTCGCACATTTTTCCGGTTTATTCCATACTACCCACCACAATGTATAGGCATGGCCGGGCATCAGTCCGGTTGTTTTAAAGTTTACGGTAATACCGTTACCATTCCGGTGCAGTGTAGATTTTCCAATCATATCTCCGGTAACGACATTGTATATATCAGCAGTAGATTTGCTATTTGTTTTTGCTTTAGCGGCCTCTGACTGTAATTCAATGGATGCTAATTCATCTAACTGGCTGTTTGGTGCGACAAGTGAATCGGAATCGCAGCCGGCCAACAGGCATATTGAAAATAGAAATGACAAAATTGCTAATGTTTTCATGTTTTCTCTTTTTTTTTGGTTATGGTACTTTTGGTACCGTTTTAATCTGTACCCATGAGTTTTTCCCAGGACTACTGTGATTAGTTTTTTTTTGATATACTGCCTGATATAAAAAGCAAACCAGGATCGTATTTTTAATTTAATCTCATCCGTTCTGCTGCTCTTTGCCGACCGGACGTACCTATGGCCGTCAGGACGTATACTTTCCTCTCGTCTATGTCACCCGGTCAAATCACACCCATTTTTAAATTTGTTCAAAAAGCAGAAAACTGTCCTATTAATGCCTGTTTAAAAAAGAAAGAACTTTCACGCGAAAAACAGGGGGTTCCTGGATTTTTAAATCGTGAGAAGCGGATGGAATAATAGTCCGATCTACGTCTGGGAAGCATTGTTCAAGATGATCATGAATCAACCCAAACATTTCGGGACTTCTTTCACCTTCCAATAACATAACCGGTATCGTCATTTGTTCAGCATCTCCGCATGAAAATGCCGAGTAAAAATCTATTCCCTGATTAAATTGTCCTGCAATTTCTCTATTTTCTACCCGCGTATTCTCAAGCATAGAGATATGTACAATAGGCGGGATTTGCTCATATGCTCCATCTCCCAAAACTCCATTTATAAAAAATCGAATTCCATCTTCAATGTTCCCGTTTTCAAATGCATGGTGAGAAGGCACAACGGCATTTTCCATAAATGACTGAAATAGGGAATTGCCCTGAGATGATATAGATAATAACGAAAATGCAGGGGGTTCTCCCAAGGTTAAACTGCGTACGAGTTCCGGATTATCTCTGGCAACTAACAAGGATGTGAGCGCTCCATACGAATGACCGACCAGGTGGACTTTACCCAGATTCAGCGTCTGGATAAATGTTTTAAGATCTTTTGCATGAACGGTTGCTGAAAAGTCTGAAGCATCCTGCGGCCACGGATTCGGATAATGGTACCGCCGACTGTATGAGATAACCCGATACTCCTTTAAGAACGCTTCTATCTGACTAATCCAGGTTCGGTAATCACCGAGACTACCGTGGACCAGCACCAATGGCTCGCCTTTACCACATTCGATGTAATGAAGAGTCGTCTCGTTGACCTCTACTGTATGAATATCAGAAATGCAATCTGCCGGCTGAGCTGCAATCTGCTTCGAGTTGACTGTAATGATTAATAGAACAGTGAGAAGTAACTTTATTACTGCTTTCTTTATGTTCATATCCATACCCTCATTATAGTTTATAGTATTTTATAGCCGGGCCGGTATTTCGCTATTATGTTTTACATTGTGCTGAAGAATTAATTTTTTGGTTGATCCTAAACGAATTCTCAAGCCTATTCTTTTTTTCGGACTTACGATACCCGAACCTGTTGCCTGTGTTACCTTGGCCGGTATATATCATGGGTCAAAAGCTTAATCGTGGTATTGCCAGTGTTTACAGCCGCGTCAGCCAAGGGAGGGCTGATAAATCCTACTCCGGCAGGTAATTCCATGATTTGCTTTTCCATTCCTTTGAAATAAACCGTCAGTGTCCCTCCCTCAATCACATAAACGCTGTGATCGGGATGGGTGTGCCAGGCCACTGAATCACCTGGCTGCATCGTTCCGATATACATTTTAATGCCCAGGGTATCTCCAAGTATTTCAATTGATTCCCCTCCGGTAATCGTCAAATCCATTGATGGATCATAATCCGGCAATGGGCTTTCTTTACTGGTTTTAACAGCATCTGACTCCTTAGAAATATCATCCTGGTCTGCACTATTCGATTTCGGATTACAGGCCATAATCCAGAGGATGGAGAATAGTAAAAAGAACAATCTCAATAATATTTTCATCGCTCCGAAGGCTTAATATTTTGATTGATGTGGAAAAAATTATCCGGATCGTATTTGACTTTTACTTTCTGCAAGCGTTTGTAATTGTCACCGTATGATGCTTTAATCCGGGTTTCCCCCTCTTCCATCATAAAATTTACATAGCCTCCGCCTTCGGTGTGCGGGATAAGACCATCGTAATAATCCTTACACCATTTGGTGACTTTATCTGCATTCTTGGGATCAGGATCGACGCCCACAATTACCTGGGACCATCGCGTATCCCGTTTTGCCCAGGCGGTGTCGCCGGCTTCTACATCATGAACAGCGCCGTCGATAGGATAGAGATGAGTTGTTGAATGCATGGATGGAATATTGGATCCGTGTTTGATATTTTCGCGGATCGCATCATCGGTTAATTCATTAACATAATGCGCTTTCCAGTACCACTGCATTCCCGGTGGGTAGAGTTCGTCAAACATTCCATTCAGAGCCGGCATCGGCATTTCGCCCACAAAATCGAGAATAGGAGGCCCAAACTCCCGGATTGGCTTGAACACCTCTTCTGCATTTTCCATCGGGCCGGTGTAACACCAGACGATTCCGCACACATTTTTCGAATGTAAATGTTCAGGAAATGGGTCACCGGGCGGGACAATCAAGAAGGCAAAAAATCCGTAGAGATCGTTTGGGGCATCTTTGGTGATCTCATCATAAAACTTCATCGCTTCATGTGCCTTTTTCAGCGGCCAGAACATAGGACCGCCATATACATTTTTAATGGGCAAAAGATTAAATGTAAATGACGTTACGACTCCGAAATTCCCGCCTCCTCCGCGAATCGCAAAGAACAGGTCCGGGTGGCTGGTTTCACTGGCTGTAACTACTTCTCCCGATGCCAATACAACTTCTGCTTCCAGCAGCCTGTCAATTGTCAAGCCGCCTTTTCGGGTAAGATAACCCATTCCGCCTCCCAGTGTAAGGCCGGCTACACCTGTAGTACCGATAATTCCGCTGGGAAGTGCGAGGCCATGCTCATGAGTGGCTTTATCCACTTCAGATAACAGACACCCCCCTTGAACAACGGCCGTTCGCTTATCTGGATCAACCTGGATATCCTTCATTAGGGACAGATCAATGACCATTCCATCATTCACCAGTGCAAGACCAGCACCATTATGGCCACCGCCACGTACGGATACTTCAATTCCTTTTGCCCGTGCAAATTGTATAGCTTCTACTACATCATCCCTGTTATTACACTTCACAATACAACCGGGGTGCTTGTCGATCATGGCGTTATAGATGGATCGTGCATCATCATAGTTGCTATCCTGCGGCAGAATCATCTCGCCGGAAAGTTTATCTTTTAATTCCCTAAACATGACATCCATAATTATCCTCATTGAATTGATTAATCACCGTTCGACGAATTGCGGAGCCGAGTTGATGATTTAAAGCTATCTGGTTTAAAATGTATCTCCACAGAAGAATGAATTCCACCACATTTCATTCAAAGATTACCACAAATGATTCATGATATTATTTTGAAATCTTAATAAAGGGATTAATGAGAAGTATACTTTGAATATTAAAAGGTGTCGGTAATTGTAATGTAAATAGTGACTGAAATGTGGCTAAAGCCACTGGATAGTTTGCTGAATCTTAGTCCAGCAATGGATATGAATGGAGAAGGTTGTTATACAATTTCCCGATTAGCAGAGTAAGTTTTAATCATGCCATAATCAACTACATTTGAAGCGATAGACTTCTGTATCCATTGCCATTTCCGGTGGCTGGACGCACCGGAAAGGTAAAATGGATGCATTCAACACTCCGGCGTTTTAGCCAAATACATTCTCAGTACTGAAAAGGGAAGCTGACAGAGTTTGATCTCTCTTCGAATGGTATGCCGGAAATCTGCGTGATTTGAACCTTAAAATCTAAAACATTCCGCCATGGCCCGCGATCGCCTGAAGGTCCCTGGCCATAAGGTCTGTATCAAACGGAGGCCTGAAGTATCCCGATATGCGCCCCCTGGGATCGATAAGCACCAGGGCACCTGAGTGTTCAACCGTATATCTGCCTTCCGTGCCCGGTATATGAATGAAGCTCATTCCAATCTCATTGCAGAACTGCTCAATTCCGGACAAGCTGCCTGTAATGCCGGTCAGCGATGGACTGAATAACTCAATATATTGCGCCATGACCCCTGGGGTGTCGCGCTCCGGGTCAACACTCAAAAGGATCATTCTGAACTCATCCTGGTTGGCGCGCAGTTTTTCATCCAGTGCGTTAAGTACATATATCGTGGACGGACAAATATCGGGGCAGGATGTAAAACCCGTGAACAGCAAGCTCCATTGACCGGTAAGATCGCGGCGGGTAATCGTTTCTCCCTGATGATTTACCAATTCGAACTCCGGAAGTGCTTTGGGCTGGCCCAGCAGCGTACCTGTCTCGATTTCCGGTTGGTTTCCAGGACGGAATACAAATATGACTGCAACTAACAGTAAAATCCCTCCCAGCAAAATCGAAATTGAAACAGTGGTTCTATTCATATTAATTTCCTTGTCTTAAAAATGTGAATTTATCAAATTTGGTATATCGGAAAAGGTATTCACCTTCCGCCACCATGCTGATAGCATCGCAAATGGTTCTTAGAGTTTGGATTTTAATTACGGGACAAATCCCTGATTGCTCCGCTGAACGCTACGCAATCACTCCCCTCTCTAGAGGCTGTGAGATAATAACGCATCATCACTTGTTGAGAATTAGTGAAATTCACCACGAAGCCACGAGGGCTCGAAGTTTCACGAAGTGAACTTGTAAAATTTTATTAAACTTCGTTTGTCTCAGTGACTTTGCACCTCCGTGGCAAATGTATATGGCTGATGAATATACTTACAGCCTCTCTATAGGGGATTAAACCATCTCCCGATTAATTGAATCGGGAGATGCCTGGTCCCATTCTACTGAAATTCATATTAATAATAAGACCGTTCCAGTTCGATATCGGCATGGGCTGAAGCAATCGCAAACCTTTCGGCAACCTGGTCAGCCTCTCCGTTTTTGTCTTGAGCCAATAACGATTGTTTCAAGCCAAATAACGACCATACATTCTCGGGATTACGGCGCAATTCGGCCTCGTAAACCTTTTGGGCTTCAGCCGCCTGTCCTGATTCAAACAGTACTCCGCCGAGAATCTGCCGCACCGGATGGTGCCAGCCCGGCGGTTCATCATAAGGAATTGCATCCTCAACAGGAATGGCCTCGCGCAGTGCACTGATCGCTGTTTCGGAATCGCCGTCAGCCAGTGCGAATTCAGCAGCCAGTATTCTTTCGGCAATTTCAATGGCATGAACCATGGAGTAACGGTCCCATTTTTTCAAAGCTTTGATTTCGGGATCACGGGTTGCTTCATCCACCATCCGGTAGTGCTCACGGGCATCTTCTAAACGGTCTTGCCGCAATGCTGCTATCGATTGACCGTAGTGCCAGACAGCATTCATATAAAGCCACTGCTCATCCGGTTTTGGGGTATTTACAATAGCATCCCACCGGCCGAAACGGATATTCGCAAATGTTTCTGTCATTGAAAAGTCCTGCAACGGATCAAGTCCGGGAGCACCCAGGAGTTCCGGGTTGCTGGTGCGGGCGGCAGTGGAACGGGCTGCTGCCAGTGCTGTTTCGCTGTCGCCGATCATGGTAGCTGCAAACCAGAGAAAGTGGTGGTTATGTGGCACGTAACCCAGCGGATAAACGCCTATTCCCGGACGGCAAATGGCGAGATAAGCGTCGTCTGCTTTAATCGCTATTTCATTGGCGATCACCGCATCCTGCCAGCGGCCTACGCGGGCGTATATATGTGCAGGCATGTGCACAAGGTGACCGGAACCGGGAATAAGGTCGCGCAGCCTGTCGGCGGCACGGACCCCGCGATGGGGATCATCGGATGCTTCTACAGCATGAACATACAGGTGAAGTGCGCCTGCATGATCCGGATCGCGCTCCATCACGGATTCGAGTACAGATACAATGGTTTCGGTGTTTCCGGTTGGCCTGCCGTCCTCATCCCAGTAATTCCAGGGCTGGAGCGTCATCATTGACTCAGCATAGAAGGTTGCCGCTTCAAGGTCATCCGGATACTCTTCAGCAACCTGCCTCATTGCATTTGAAAAAGCCCGGTCCAGCGGCGTACGATCGTCGGGAGCCTGTTCGGTATACCTTGCTGACAGTGCGTTGATATAGGCTTGTTCGCGTTCGGTTGCGTTTTCTGCCAGCGACTGTGCCCTCTGCACCCGCTCGTAGGCTATTTCGTTACTTGCAGGATTCATTGCAGCGTTGATATTGGGTCCAAGCACCAATGAAGCTCCCCACCAGCACATGGCACATTCGGGGTCGAGTTGAGCGGCTTTCAGAAAGGACCGCTCGGCAGCATCGTGATTAAAGCCATATGTGAGCATTAAGCCCTGATCGAACCATTGCTGTACTTCCGGTACACTGCTGGTTACAGGCATGCTGTAATCACCAAGACCATCAAGTAAATTCGCACCTATGGGAGCCAAATCATCGGGCAACTCCCCTTCGCTCTGATTGCGCTCGCACATAATTGTCGAAAAGATAACAACGACCATTAGGAACGATGTATAAACCAATTTTTTCATAAATTCACCTCTGAGTATTATTTACAGGTTTAGTTTTAAAGCTTTAGGTCTCTTAAGATCCCCCATATTTTTCAATCACAGATATAGTGGCTATATCAAAGAATTGTTGACTCTAAAGATACGTACCAATTGAGTAATATATTTACCGGTAGGGTTTTAATCTATCACTATTCGTTCAATAAATAGCAAATTTGATTCATATCCGGTCTTGATGTCTGAACTTTAAAAATCAGGTTGATACAGTTTGGTCAAGGTAGAAATTCTTATTCCATATTCAGAGGTGAATGATGCTCATGCACAATTTTCCAATCCCCTTGATTATTTTTGACAAACACCAAGCTGATCTGATCATTCACTACAGCCATCTCTTCTTCAAACTGCAAGTGAAAATCTGAATGGAACGTTACCACGGCTACATTCCCGTAATAGACTGCAATTTTCAAATCATTTGCGTCCATTTTTACAGCTTCCTTAACGCTTCCAAACACTCCTCGTTCAAAGGCTTCGTTTTCCTCACCGCCGTTTCTTGGAGCCCCTTGTTTAAATTCAGTGAACTTGGGTCCATAGGCATGGAATGAGATTAATTTGTCTATATCACCGTTCTTCACGCTTTCATTAATTTCATTCCATGTCTGCATGATTTCGGCTTTTTCTTCCGGGTATTCGGTCATAATACCATCTTCAGGTTGAGCCTGACACGCTGTGAATGCCCAAGAGAGGAGCAGGGTACAGATCAGAGAAATTTTATATAAACTGTTCATAATAGTCACCGTTTTTTAAGGTTGAATATTGATTTCGGTTTATAGATAACGCCACGTTTATTTCGCTTCCACCTCATTTGTTGCAAAAAATGCAACATTTGTTGCATGGGTAGTGTCATGTTAACGAGATAGTCATGAGTGTTTAGAAAAGACTCCTGCTTTTAAAACCAAGAAGTGAAGAATATTTACTCGACCTATAATCTGACAGTTTGCACTGACGATTACAGATTTCAGACTTGGAACGTGTTAAGACCTTCGAAATCACTTCTTGAGAGGTGACAGATTTGAGAAAGATCGCCAAGCGAGCTTTAAAAACCAGGAGTGTGTTTGCCTGGGTAAGGAATCTGGAAAAATTAAGGTTCATTATCAAAGTCAGGGCACACACCCCTTGCTAAACTCACCCGGCTTTGCCGTTTCGTTTACGCTTTTCCCCTCTCAAGAGGGGATTATAGAGTTTGTCACTTCCAAAATAATGCCCTCCTGCTGTAGGCAAAATTAATTAATTGTCATCACAAATACCGGGTTTAGTGAAGAGATTAAAAGTCAACTATATCAAAGAATTCAGATATGGTTCTGATTTCCGTATCCTCAATTTTTTTCAACTCCAATAAATCTTTGTCTCCTGTCAACAAGTAATCAGCTTTGCCATCAACTGCCAGCGATAGCAAGAAGTTATCTTTGGGATCCCGGCATTCTGTCATCACTGAAGATACATTCACGAATTCAGCAACTTCATCGATCGTTTCTAAAATATCTTCCAATTCATCTTTTGAAATATATCTTCTGAGTTTTGGGCGTTTAGCAACAGCTGCAAATTCCTCGAGAAGTTCCTGGCTGAATAGAAGTTTACATTTCTGATTAAACAGTAATTCGTCGAGTTTCTCATAGTTGCTGCTAATCAGAAAACTGATCCATAGATTGGTATCGAGAATGAGACGCATACTTATTTATTGGTTCGCTGTGAGCGGACGGCTTCCACTTCGTCAGCAATCTCTTCAGGGCTTGGTACAGTATCTGACTTGGATCTGATTTTGTTTAATACCTCAGAAAAGTCACTCCTGGTTGTTTCACGAATAGTAATCAAATTTAAGTCCGCCAGGTCTTTTAGAAGCTTTCTGGCTTTTGGATTTAATATGTCTACTTTTACTGTTTCCATGATTTAATGTACAAAATTGGTCTTGATTCGGAAAGTTTGAAGGTTTTCTTGCTACTATAGTTAACGAATAAATGGAAATCAAGTTGTCACCAATATCGGAGAATGTCAATTAACAAGCGTAGCGCTTCGCGGTCCGCCAAACCGTTGTCTGACATAACAGTTGAATCGCAGGCTTGAGTCCCGGTTGAGAGTCTCATTATCGTAGTCTTGTTTTACCTACGACAAACTACACTTCAACCTTTATTTTGGAGGGAGAGATACCATACTTTTCTTTGAAGCATTTGGCAAAACAGGATGGATTGGAGAACCCCAATTCATACACTATTTCCGAGATTGATAATTTTCTCTATTTTATCAACTTAAATGTGAATCCATATATAAAAGCATAGCAGTAACTGCTGAGTGTATGGACTATTTAATCCAACTCTCAAATTCACGCTTTTACTAATATTTCTGATTTTTCCCAGCTGTTTTATAGAAACCAGTTCATCAAATTTTTAAAAAAAAGTTAAACAGCTATAGTTGAAGCTTTCACACCATATTTATCCCGGAAACACTTTGAAAAATAGGAGGGATTGTTATATCCAATCTCCAGGGCTATTTCCGAGAGATTGTACTTGTTCTCTTTAATGAGTAAGAGGGCTTTGTTCAGGCGTATATCGCGAATGAATGTGACCGGCGATCGACCGCTAACCGCTTTAACTTTCCTGTAGAGCTGTGAACGGCTGATACCGATGTCGCGGCAGAGTTTCTCAACATTAAATGTATCACTAGACAGATTTTTTTCGGTGATATCAAACAGTTGTTCAAGAAACTCCTCTTCTGCCAATCGAATCGCTTTTAATGCTGAGCTTCTTTTTGGTCTTTCCTCAAATCCACTCAATTTTCTAACCATATTCGATGCAACAATCTCCTGATCATTAGCAATTAAACTCAGTCGCTTTGCAAGCCGGATGGTTTTCTCAAAAAATTCATCGTTTAGTGTCACAGGTTGTCCGCCTCCGACACCCATTTTGAATGTGATATTCCAGGATTGATCCTTCGGTTTTTCCATTCTTTTTAGTAACTCTTTTTGAATCTCAATGGAACAACCCATCGCCTCTTCAGCTTGCGTAAAGACGGCAAGGATACCATCATATTCGCTGTTTTTAACTTCTTGCCCTTCGTAAGAGGGAATGATTTGCCGGATCAGTTTTTTGGGGTGGTCAGGAAAAATTAATCTGCTAAAATCTTTTGACCCTGTCGCTTTTGTGATTCCCAAAATATCAATCGCAAGCACAAAACGGCAGGCTTTGTCTAAGTCGCCGTCTTTCCCAACCACAATTCCATGATCCAGCCGATGGGATTCACCCATAAATAGTTTATAAAAGCCGCTCTCAACCTGTACAATCTGGCAGGCGATATTCCCATGGGCTTCCTGGTGAACTTTTTCACAAGACTCTTTATCAGGCGCATCGATCAGGCAGAATATCGTTCCAGCCTCCTGGTTTACCCAAAATTGAATATACTTGACGCCGTATTTTTCCTGTACGGATTTATCTGCCATATGCCCCTCTTTTACCGCATCGATGTCGATGTCGGAAATGATATGATAATCCATGAAAAGTGGCATTGTAAATTTTTTGGCTCTTGGATTGGCCCCGTATGGCTATCCATAATAATGATTTATGCATATATAATACAAGTAAAGTATTTGAATACATGCTTTTCTCATAAAAACAGCGACAGTAACAGGCCATAAAGCAATCTTCAAGTGTGATTTTAATTTGATTACTTGCACAGAGCTGATACCGAGAATCTGTATAGAGAACGGATCCGTTTATTTCATTTGAATATCACCCTGACAGATGGGGCTCATGCAGCGAAGGTTGAATACAAATAGAGAATCACTCTCTTACGACCCGGATAGTTGCGGAGAAATAAGAAGTGACCCCGTTATTATCAGTAAATGTCTCGTAAAGCCATGTCAGGCTATTTTCAGAGTTTACAGTTAACTGGTAATCAAATGGCTCTTGCCCGGTACGATAATCAATTGTAATTACATCTCCGGAATTGTTTAATGACCAAAAAATTGAGGTGTTTGGAGCGAGGGAGAGGCCGGGTACATTCAGGGTAACCGTCCCGGAACCATCAGGATTTAATGTATAAATCCCTGCATCCTGAAAAGTCTCATCATTCAGCACTTCATCATTAACTTCAGTAAGAATCGAGTAGGTTTCTACATTCCATCTGCCGGTTATATCAAGCGACTCATCATCAGAACTGCATGCCGGTAATAACATTAATAAAAGTATGCAACTGAAAGCTTCTATGACATTTTTTATATACTTATTCATAATTTTTGAAGATTAACAAAATGCGTGAAGATTTGAAGAGTTTGCCTGATAATTGAAATCTAAAAAAACTTTTTAAATTCATAAACTCTTTTTACTTAAGACTTTCTTGTAAAGATAGCAACCACAGCAGAAGTTAAAACACCCATCAGCAGAGCACCGATCAGCCCCTGCATCATATAGATTTGCGCGTTGAAATTGTTTTCTGCAGCTTCTCTTGTCATTATATCATTTCGAGTAACGTACTCAATCATATTTGGAAAGAAATCGGGAGTAATGATATTCAATGTAATGTACTGGGTAACCGGCACAAAGAGTGTCACCACCAGGGTAATCAACAGACCTGAGAGAAACCCCTCACTGTAGTTCATCACCCCGTTGTAGTCGTTCTCTCTTTTGTCAAGCAAACCAAAAACATACACCGCAATTGCAGGAATGGCTATAAAATTGGTATAAATGAAATGCTTGTCAATATGTTCATCGTGCAGGCCTGTCAGACGTTCCAGAAGCATCCAGCCCAGGCTCATCACCACAAATATAACTCCCCATTTAATCTCAGTTTTGAATTTGCTCATGATACAGATCTACATTAGTTACTGTTTCTTCTTCCAGATTTTATCGGATGCATCCAGGTAAACCGGCAGTGCAGCTGATCCATACCATTCAAACATTTCAGCGGCAAGCAGACCTTCACGAATTGCAGGATCTGTTTGCAAAAGTTTTTCAGCTTCCGGCTTTGATGAAACATCCAGGATGAATATCCCCCTGTATGTTTGATCATTTTTGGCAAGCGGCCCGGCTAAAACCAGTTTCCCTTCGGCAGCCATTTTTTCAATATTTTGCATGTGACCTGAAAACTGTTTGGAAATAAATTCCTGATCGGTTGTATTGTTATCACCAGTTTTCAGAATTACAAGAACATACGGTTTCATGCCGTATTCATCCCCGCCCAATTCAAATGCCAGGTTTGCATCGTAGTTTGGATTCAAATTCTGAGCATGAACCGGAAAGAATATACCTGACATTAAAATCAGTAAAATGAATGTTTTCTGTTTCATAATTTTATGATAAAATTAAGATTTGCCACCGGACAAAGGCAGATTCAATAACGGTTAAGCCATTGATAAACAGAAACCTGTGTCACGACATCCTGAATATCATAAATCAGACGGAATTTTGAAAATTAAGTTTCAATGCTTTTTAATATCGGTAACAAGGGGATAGTGGTCAGAAGATTTCATCAGCTCCTCATCCGTCAGCAGATCCTCAAGTTTAATTATAAACCCTTCGGTTACCAGGGACTGATCAACCAATACGTAGTCCAGCCGGCCTGGACCGAACGGACTATTTATTAAACCGCGCCACGTGTATGCCGCCCGGTCTGTGTGCTGAAGCATATCCAGACTTTTTAAAGGAGGGGATTTGGAATTACGTAAAATATCCAGCGGCTGGACCGACCCGACCAAATTCAGATCACCGCTGATGATCACAGGAACTTCTCTTTCCTCAAGAATATGTTGGATTCTTTCGGACAGCAGGCTTGCTTCCAAAATTCTCATTGTATCTTCCCAGGAACCATCATGTCCGCAGCAGGTGAGCCCAACCAATACAAACAGGATCTCCTGACCAGTCGCTTCTATCAGTGCTCCGGAGCTTGATATACCATTTGATCTGTCTTCTCTCACCCATTGCAAGCCAACAGGCTGTTCATTAATCAAATCACTGATATTTTTGGAAGGATATTCAATATCTGATAACAATTTCAAAAACTTATGCGGCTCCCGTGATGCAATAACGGTTTTTCGGTATCCATTTTCGCTGACAGAAATATGCCAGCCGGGGGGAAAAAGATGTTTGTGCAGATCTCCCGGCTCTATTCCTTCATATACCTCTTCCAGCAGCACAATATCGGGATTTGCAGCATCTATCACTTTTTTAAAGACTGAATAATTTTTCAATTTATCTCCCATTACATTCCATGTGAGCAGCCTTGCTTCATCTTCATCTTTCTCTATTGATTGCGAGAACTTCTTAAATTCATGATTTTTGAACGTATATTTATCAGATCCAAGATGTGTAGTTGAATCATTCAGAGTATAGAGTAACTGAACGTCCATACCGGTATGATCAGTAAAAATATCGTCTCGTTTTTTTTTAATCCTGAATTCGAATTGACGGGATTGATGGCTCGGAAGCACCGCCAGGCTGAGTTCGGTTGGAGGGTCAAGAGTATCTTCATCAAATGTATGATGTCCGATTCCCGTGCCAAACCCGGTATGCACATAAGTTTGCGTTTGCAGATTATCCTGGCGCGAAAAGATCAGGTTTAATGTATCAGAACCGGCACTGAATATGAGGGAAAGCTTGCCGTTAAATGACTGAATACTTACCGAATCTGAAACCTGGAGATATCCGTAGAGATATTTTTGATTATCTGTTAATTTAAATTTTCTTACAAATGAATCGGATTCTTTGACTGCTTCAATATCTGTCCAGTCAGAAAATTCTCCATCCAGGATGATCTGGCCCTTCGCAGACGGAGAAAAGCCGACCCAAAAAGCAAAGAAAACCATAATTATGTAACTGACAATATCAGGCTTCATAATTGTGAACAGGATTTTAAATCTCAGGAAGAGATAATGAAACTTTGGTGATGCATCAAAAAGTTAATTTCGCAGTTAGCTCAATCATATTCCACTTTATTTATACGAAGAAATAAAATTTAGTAATTGATATGACATCAGTACTATTTTTGGCCCGGGATTTTTAAAAAGAGATAAGTTTAAAATTCCATTTTTTCCAACTCTCCGGGTAACAAGTACATCTCTTTACCAAATTGTACCAGGTCTCTGCTGTCTCCGATCATTTCAAATTCCGGATAGAGCAGTGAATTAGCAGCAGTTGTTTTAGCAACCGGTTCCCCATTAATCACTTCCAGGGCTTTCGACAAAAGCGGCTCATTCTCGTCTCCCAAAGCGGGTAATGTACCATTCGTTTGTAAAAAATTTATCTCATTAACTGCAAAATCCGGTGTAAATCCATCGGGATAATCCTGTCCCAGCGAGTTGACAATTTTCAATACAATTGGCTGAATTGCCGTCTTGTGATCCGGGTTCGCGTTGTCATCGTCTGTGAAAGGTGATGGTGAATCGAACAGTGTAATTGATCCTTCGTCCTTTCCGACCGTTTGCCTGCCAATAAGAATTACCTCCATAAACGGATCGATGCCGTTGATCATAGTCTCACTGGCAGATGCTGTTCCAAATCCGGTAAGTACAAATACACGGTTAAGTGATAATTTATTGATCGGCTCTTCCGATTCCTGACTACCCTCATCATTAAAAACGGGCAGCTCATCCATAAAATCTATGGTTTGATTTTGCCCTGATCGCTTGGAATTAAATGTAAATTCAGCAAACAATTCAGAATTACCAAGACCCGATATCATTGTGGAGAGCGCTGTGCTGGTTACCAGGGCTCCGCCGCCGTTATACCTGACATCAACCACCAGCTCATCAATATTTTCTTCAGATCCGAATAACCTAAAAACATCATTCAGATCCTGGTGAGAGTTAGTACGGTACGAATTGTACACAAGATATCCTACTTTTGAAGTTCCTGTATCGATAATTTTTGAGAGGAAAATGGGATCTTCCTGCAATACAACTGCATTTATCTGAACGGTTTCACCGGTTTCAGAAATTTCTCCTTCTATAAATTCAGCCATGATAAGCTCATAGCTGTCACCGCTTAATACGTCGCGGAAATTATTTATAGTCAGCCGGGTACCGTTGATTCCCGTAAAAACATCACCTCGGGTCAACCCTGCATCATCTGCGGGCGAACCTGGCAGTACAAATTGCACGTATCCAAATACATCTCCCTGGCTGTTTAGCCGCACAAGACCAAAATTAAAACCAAAATCCCTTGAAATCCCCTGCCTCGACTGCTGAAATTCTTCAAAATCATCGATGAAAAATGAAAAATCATCCTGTTCAAATTGCAGGTCATCAAATAATGCTCTTGAACTGCTGAAACCCATAAGGTAGTTTTGAAAGGCCTGCTCATCATCAAAAAATGCCTTATTATCGGCCAGTTCGGGAACTTCGTCCTGCCAGAAATACCAGAAATTCATTGCGTCCCATATAAACTGTCTTTCGGATGACGCCTCTTCAATTGCTGAACCGGGGCTTGTTGAATCACTGCACCCCCAAATTGTGAAAGCAGTTAAAAGAAGAACTGAAAAAGCAGTGATTTTTTTCATGCTAAATCTTATCGATTAATTTTATAGGTTGTATAAACAAGAGATTTATAATCAGGAAAAATATATATAGCAAAAACTTATGAAAACCCCGTTTATTATCCTTATCACATTTATAATAGTTTTATCCGGTTGTATGCAATCAAAAAAAGCATCTCAGAACAGTGACATTGAGATCGTTCAAGCCACTTATGAAGATTGGAGTGAGGTTTCACCCGTAGAATCTGATGTACGTGAGCAAGGGACGAATCTTGAACTCACCGTCCGGAACTGGCCTGAAGGAGCTGTTCCGGAGCATATTGTATTTCGCAATAGAAAATCATTTTCAGCTGAAATCACAGACACAATCGATTCAAAAATTAAAATAGAGGCTCGAATTATCAGGCGATCTGCGGTACTGTCTGAGCGATCTGAATCTGTAGAATTATCAGACCGGCTTGTATATACCGGTTCTGATGGTGAATCAGACTTTGTTGAAATTGAAGATTGGAAAATAAAGGAAAACAGTTAAAACAACATTGTAAGATCAGTACTGCCAAAACGTTTTGATATTTTTAAAATCCTAAGTTTTAATGCATCCGGAAGCAGATATTGTTGATTCCAAAAAGAGAACCCATGGATCTTCTCTTATGCTCCTCTGGGAGCATTTTTGGGGTAATATTGTTACAGGAATGCAACGAGTTTAACTTTCAAGCGGACCATAAGGGCGCGGCGGATCCAACGAGCAAATCGTCCGTGCCGTATGGCACTTCCCAGCAGACCGACTATCTTACCCCGGATTGAAATCAGGGACTACAATATCAATTATGCCTGACGGCATACTCTGCTCGATAATAAATGAGGGTGGAGATAAGGCGTCTTCCAGTGGTAGCACCTAAAACGGCTCCTTAACATCAGAACGAACTAATATCTGAACAATATTTTCATACAGTTGATGATTTTTTCGTCTATCCAGGTGTCGAACTTAGCTCATTCACAACTCTTAACCGATATTCGTTAGTAAATGCTGTACATCAATTTATAACATAATTAGTATTGTGTTAAATTAAAATATGACATCATCTTAAATTATTAAAAACTAATTACAACATACCAAATAATACATTCATTCATTTTCTATAAAATTTTATTTTTTCATTATAAAACAAACGATTTGATAAATTTTACGGTTAGCTGAGTACATTAAAACGCATACAAAATAATATGTAATTGTAACTTCTTGTGCTGTAAACAATTACATCAAATTTTCACGAAAAACAAAAAATGGGAATATGAATAACTCGAATATCTTTGGAAATGCGACGTTTGAAAACTATGTCGGTGACCTCACCGGTTACACCGAGATGGCCTATCAAATGTCTGCTCATGTGCTGACTGTAGGATATGCGGTGATGCTCGCTGCCCTCCTCTATTTTATCCTGACTATCAAAACCGTAGCTCCAAAGTACAGAATATCATCTGTACTTTCTGTAGTTGTGATGGTTTCGGCTTTTCTGCTGCTGCTGATTCAACAACAAAACTGGACCGGAGCTTTTACTTTCGATGCATCCTCGGGCACCTATGTAACTGCCAGCGACAGTGATCTTTTCAACAATGGCTACCGATACCTGAACTGGCTGATTGATGTGCCTATGCTCCTTTTTCAGATTCTGTTTGTTGTTACGCTTACCAAAAGCAGTTTCAGTTCAATAAGAAATCAGTTCTGGTTTTCCGGAACCGCAATGATACTTACAGGTTACGTTGGCCAATTTTATGAAGTGACCAACCCTACTATTTTCTTTATCTGGGGATTCATCTCTACACTCTTTTTCATTCACATTCTGATTTTAATGAAGCGTGTTATCGATGAAGGGAAAGAGGCTGCTCCTGCAAGCGCCAAAAAATATCTTGGCAGTATCTGGACGCTGTTCCTCTTCTCATGGATGCTCTATCCCGGTGCGTACCTGATGCCTTACCTCTTCAGTTTCTCACTGGAGCCCGCATTGACTGAATCGGCCGTTGTTGCACGCCACATCACATATACAGTAGCTGACGTAAGCTCTAAAGTGATATATGGCATACTGCTGACCCTGGCTGCCCAGGCAATGAGTAAAGAAGAAGGATACGATTATGAAAAAATGGAATCGGCCCTCTGATAATTCTTACATCATATGATAAAACCCCGCTGTCTTACAAACAGCGGGGTTTTTTTATGGATTTTATATCAGCTCTGCGTTGATTTAAACATTTTATCAACCACCAGCATATGTGGCAGGGTAAGTACACTGATAAGTATGAATAAAAGGGAAATCATCTCATTTTCAAATGAAAATGTCCGGTAGATATAAAAAAGTAAAAGCAGACCAACAAGTGATACGCCTGTAAAGGGAAGTGCGAGTTTATAAAATTCCGGGATCGAAATATCACGCCCTTGTTTCGCGAAAAAATTGATCATCTCCTGTACGTGTCCCGCCGAATGCCAAAGTGCAAAATAGACTGCAAACGCTATAAGAGGATCAGTGGCATAGAACAGAAAGATCAGAATCACTGAATCAATATAAAACTGGCTTTTTTTCATTTTAAGATCAGCAACGAACCCCGCAAACAAAATAAAAACAGAATAGATCAACACAATTGAAAGTGAAATAAAACCTGAGTACCTGTAAAGAAGGTCAAACCATCCGGGATCCCGGCGAATGGCAGTTTCAATAATGGGAAGAGCAACTTCGGGAGTTGCAAAAATAATCAGGCCTATAACAGCAGTGCCGCGCACCCAGGTAAACCATGTAATCCAGCGGTTACTGCTATGCAGCATGGCTACTGCATCCGACTGACCGAAATGATATACGGATATGAGCAGAAAAAATATCATTCCGGCAGCAGGTGCAAAGAACCAGAGAAGTCCCACCGCAAGCATAACCAGCAGGTAGCTGCTGTAAAAAAGAAGGTGATCGCGTAGGCGGTTTTTAAATCCGTATATATCACCCGCAATGATATGGTCAATTGCGCCGTGAGGGATACCCAAAACCACCACTGAGACAAAGAGAAACCACGGAACCGCATCGGTCATAAACCCCGGAATAAGCAGCGATGAAATAATAGTCACTGCGCTGAAAAGCAAAACAAAAAGATTAAAAGTCTGACTTTGGTGTCGCATAGGATTTGGTTCAGGTTTTTTGTCAGTCGCTACAGTATGTTCTTAGGAGATAAACCAAATTCTGTTCTGTTCGTTCTGTTTACCCGGAATAGACTTATCAACCCTATTATCGGGCCAATCGCAAGAATTGTAAAGAGAAATACCGGATTGATATAGTTACTCAGTACGTTCAGAAGTTGTATGCTGATAATTGTTACTGAAAAGCCGATGCAGTTAACGACTGTAAGTGCAGTGCCTTTTGATTCTGCAGATACACTGTCAGCAACCAATGTTGAAAACAACGGGGAATCTGCCACAACTACCATCCCCCAGAATATCATAAACAGAATAAAAAGCGGTTCAGATTGATAATCAAAAAAGAAAGGCGAGAAGATGCAGCAGAGGCCGGAAAGAAGCAGGGACAGAGAAGCTGTTTTACCTGTTCCAAGATATTGAGACAAGTATCCTCCAAGCACACAGGCAATTCCTCCTATTCCAATAACCAGGAATGAGAGAAGAGGGATATTGAAACTGACATTTGGATGCTTAAGTGCGTATGTCGAGAAAATAACAGGAACAAATGCCCAGAATGCATATAATTCCCACATGTGACCAAAATAACCAAATGCTGCAGAGCGGAAATCCCGGTTTTTGAAGACCTTGAACAGAAGGGATAGATCCGGTTTTTGCCCTGCTTTTCTGAACGGGCCGTCCGGAACCCAAATCAGCATTAAAAGTCCGCCGGCAAGAGCAAGTACCGATGTAATAATCAATACCAGTATCCAGGGAAATTCACCGGTAAATACTTTTACAAGATGTGGAAATCCGGTTCCGACAACCAGCGCACCCACTAAAAAACCAAGAGATACACCCAGCCCTTTCTCATAATAATCTGCCGCAATTTTCATTCCCACGGGATAGATTCCCGCCAGAAAAAAACCTGTAACGAAACGAAATATCAGCAGGCTGGTAAACGTATTACTCTCCAGTATAATGGCAAGATTAAATGCAGAAGCAATGCATGCGCTGATAAAGAACACTTTAGAAGGAGAGAAGCGGTCAGCAATCGTCAACAGGGCAAAAATGAATGTACCTGCAATAAACCCGAACTGAACAGCAGATGTAAGGTGTCCCAGTGCCTGGGATTCAAGGTTGAATTCAGCTATAAGTTCAGACATTACACCATTTCCGGCAAACCAAAGTGATGTACAGCAGAATTGTGATAGTACGATGAGCGGCAGGATCCAATTTGATGTTTTTGTCTTCCGGATCGGTCCTGCCATAGTCTCAGACTGAAGATTTACAACAACAACATTCTGAAAACAGCAGTCTCAGGTAAAAAACAATTTGCGGAAATGCAGGTTTAAACGCATCTCTTTTATCTGCCCGGATCCTGCGTGCAGAAAAAAGTGCTGATGACGTTAAAAATGTGAAACGATTTTTCATTTATCCTGATAATAAATACGATTACACTGGCTCTTTAAAGAGATTGATAATTAACCGTTGATGGTATAATAAATTCTAAATAATCAATTTGTCTCAATTCATCAAGGTATACTTTTATGGACTGTTTGCTCTGAACCTTGCTCCTTCCTGAAGTTATATCTCAAAAAGGCAGCCGTAATCAGTGCAGCACCGATATCCGCAAGCGGGAAAGAGAACCAGATCCCGTAAATCCCGAAAAAAAGCGGGAGGATAAATATAAGCGGGATCAGCAGAAATCCCTGTTTTGAAAGGGAGAGAATAAGTGCGGGACGTGCCCGTCCAATTGCCTGGAAGTAGGCACTGCCAAGGAGGTTTATTGCAAGAAGCGGAGTGGCCAGGAACACTGCCCTGAGTGCCGGTGTAGTTTGATCTATCAGCGCCTGGTCGTTGGTGAAAACAGAAACAATGTACGGTGCGAGTGTCATGATCACTACAAAAATACCAAATGAGATCAATGTTGCTGATACCATCGATATTTTAATCAGTTTTTTAACGCGATCCATCAGTCTGGCACCGTAATTGAATCCCAGGATCGGTACAAATCCCTGTGTTATTCCCAGTACCGGGAAATTGGCAAACATCAGCAGACGACCGATGATACCGTATATCGACAATCCGAGTTCACCGCCATAGATGAAGAGAGAGTTGTTAAGCACAATGGAGAGAAGACTGATGGTCCCCTGCCGTGCAAATGTCACAGAACCTAATGATGTAATCTGCCGGATAAGAGAGTAGTCGGGTTTGATATAAAACCCGGAGAGCTTCATCTGCGAATCACCCCAAATAAAGAACCAGGTGGCAAAAAGTGCACTTGCCATATAGGAAATTGTGGTGGCCCAGGCAGCCCCGGCGATACCCATATCCAGCCAGACAATAAAAACCGGGTCAAGAATGATATTCACAACTGCCGGAATCATGATCGTCAGCATAGCGATTCGCGGATATCCCTCTGCCCTGATAACATTGTTACTCATCATGGCCCAGGCGAGAAAGGGAACACCGATCAATACTATACTGAAATAGGTATGTGCAGGTTCAGTTACCTCTCCCCGCCCGCCAAACAGGCTTAAAACCTGGTCAATAAAAAGAAACCCGGCTATCACAAAAAATAAGGCAAACAAAATAGTCAGGCCTACCTGGTTCCCGAATGCCCGGAATGCTTTCTCGTCATCACCTTCACCAAATGATCGTGAAATAACAGAAGCTCCGCCAACTCCAATAGCCATACCGATGCTTGCAATCAAAAAGGTGATAGGCTGTACAACTGTGATAGCAGCTATACCGAGAGGGCCCACCCACAATCCCACAAAGATAGTGTCCACAATACCGTAGATCGACATCACCATAATCCCTGCCGATGCAGGAATGGCCTGTTCTCTCAACAGCTTCCCAAGCGGACGTGTACCGAATGCTTTCCGTTTATTGTTTTTCAACTGAACAAATTAGATGTTTAAAAAGAATACGGAGCATTGTATGAATAATTGTAACCACGCTCTTGCTATTCACGGATTTTTACATCTGAAACAAGTGATAATTTATTACTCTTTCGCACTCGATGCAGGGGTCATATAGATCACCGTATGTTGTTATACCAGGTTCTCAGCTCTTCTCCGATGCGGTGCGGATGATCTTCCTGCAGATAGTGAAGCCCTCTGCCAAGAGAAACCGTTTTTGTATTCGGAAAATTTTCGCTGATCCATTTTGCATCCTCTTTTTGAATGATCAGTCCCGGTTCAGCATAAAAACAGATTTTGGGTATATCTGTTTTCTTCAGCCAGTTGTGATAAGATTCTACAGTTTCCGATACATCTTCCGGTCTACCGTCAAAAGGCACCTCCTCCGGCCAGACCCGCAGCGGTTTCCGGCTTCGAATAGTTGGATAGGGTTCTGAATAGATCTCCTGCTCTTTTTTCGTCAATTCTCTGATGACCAGGTCGGGAAGTATCTTTTTTACAAACAGATTCAAGACACTGATCATCAGCCAGCCGAGACCGGGTGTTCTCAAAAATTTAAAAGCCATTTTTGGTTTTACAGGAAGATCTGAGTATTTCGGAACCTTATAAATAGCTTCCATAAAAGCGATCCCTTTGATATTCTCAGGCTGTTTATCTGCATAGTGGAAACCAAGGGCTGAGCCCCAGTCATGAACCACAAGTGTAATATTTGTAAGGCCAAGCTTTTCAATGAAGGTTTTAAGGTAATCGTAATGATCAGTAAACCGGTAAGCAATATCAGGCTTATCAGATTTACCCATCCCTATCAAATCAGGGGCAATGCATCTTGCGTTGGCGGAAAGATAAGGAATGATATTTCTCCACAGGTACGAAGAAGTGGGATTCCCGTGCAGAAACAGAACCGGGTCACCTTCACCTTCATCAATGTAGTGCATCCGGCTGCCGTTGATTTCGATATAATGTGCTTCAAAAGGAAAGTCAGCGGAATTTTTTTTATCCATTGTTACGCTTTGGCTGGTGAAAATTTAACCTGCAACAGAAAATAAAAAGTGAATAACAGCTGAGATTTAGCCTGCCTGTTGTTATATTTTATAATAGACAAAACTTTTTACTCTCTATTTACATTTACTAAAGAAGAATCAAGAAGAACAAATCAATAAATAAAATATACAGAAATCTATGAAGACACTTGAATTTAAAAACGGAGATCAACTCGCTGCAATCGGACTGGGAACCTGGAAATCTGATCCCGGCAAAGTCGGCAATGCTGTAAAGGTTGCTCTTGAAAGCGGATACCGGCACGTCGACTGTGCGGCTGTCTATCAAAATGAAGCAGAAGTAGGAGAGGCCTTCAGTGATGTTTTTTCCGGAGGAGACATTAAGCGAAAAGATGTGTGGGTTACATCAAAATTGTGGAATAATGCTCATAAAGAAGAAGATGTTATTCCGGCTTTGAAAAAAACACTCTCCGACCTGCAGCTGGAGTACCTGGATTTATACCTGATTCACTGGCCTGTTGCCTTCAAACCCGGACTGGAAGGATTTCCTGAGAGTGATGACGACTACCTTTCACTGGATGAAGTTCCAATTATCGAAACCTGGAACGCCATGCTGGAAGCCAAAAAACAAGGACTTGTAAAACATCTCGGTGTTTCAAATTTCAGTATTGAAAAACTGGAAGACCTGATCTCAAAAACGGACGACAACCCCGAAATGAACCAGGTTGAAATGCATCCCTATCTCCAGCAAAATGAGTTGCTGAATTACTGTAAAGAAAACAACATCCATGTAACGGCATACTCACCTCTTGGCAGTGGCGACCGTCCTGATGCTATGAAGGCGGATGACGAACCTTCACTGCTTGAGAACGAAGTGATCACCGGTATTGCCGTGAAACACAATGCAACACCGGGACAGGTACTTATCAAGTGGTCTGTTGAGCGTGATACGGCTGTGATTCCGAAATCTACCAACGCCGGCAGAATTCAGGAGAACCTGGCAAGTGCAGAGATTGAACTGGATGAAGAGGACATGTCAGAAATTGCAAAACTGGACAAACACTACAGGTATGTGCATGGCAAGTTCTTCGAAACAGAGAGCGATATGTACCGAAATGTTTTTGATGATTAGTCAACATCTAACATATAATAGCAATGAAAAAAATCAGTGCGCCAACCGGTCCCGGCCTACAATGTAAAAGCTGGTTAACCGAAGCTCCGTTTCGAATGATTCAAAACAATCTTGATCCGGATGTTGCCGAAAATCCTGATGAATTGATTGTATATGGAGGCATTGGCAAAGCGGCCCGGAATCATGAGTGCTACGAGCGCATATTGTCTTCTCTGAAAAGCATGGGAAGAGATGAGACTTTGCTGGTTCAGTCCGGTAAACCGGTTGGCATTTTTAAAACAAATCCGGATGCGCCGCGGGTGCTGATTGCCAATTCAAACCTTGTCCCAAAATGGGCAACTTGGGAAAAGTTTCATGAACTTGACAGAAAAGGTTTGATGATGTATGGTCAGATGACTGCCGGCTCATGGATCTATATTGGCAGCCAGGGTATAATCCAGGGCACATACGAAACATTCGTTTCTATGGCCGAAAAATATTTTGGCGGAAACCTGTCCGGTAAATGGATACTTACAGGAGGGCTTGGCGGCATGGGAGGAGCTCAGCCGCTTGCTGCAAAAATAGCCGGGGCGAGTATGCTGGCTGTAGAGTGCCGCGAGAATCGAGTCAATAAGCGTATGGAGACCGGTTACCTGGACAAAAAAACAGATTCTCTGGATGAGGCCATTGACATCATCAAAAAATCTGCTGCAAATCATGAGCCGGTGAGTGTAGGACTTATCGGAAATACTGCAGATATCTATCCGAAGATTTTAAAAATGGATATTCGTCCGGATGCAGTAACTGATCAGACCAGCGCTCATGATCCGCTTAATGGTTATCTCCCCCTGGGAATGTCGGTAGAAGAGTGGACAGAGATGCAGAAAACAGATCCTGAAAAAGTGATTCGCAAAGCCAGGGAGTCGATTGCGGTGCAAGTAAAGGCAATGCTCGGTTTTCAGGATAGAGAGATCCCGGTTTTTGACTATGGTAATAACATCCGCCAGGAAGCATTTGATGCGGGAGTCAAAAATGCTTTTGATATCCCCGGTTTTGTACCTGAATATATCCGGCCTCTCTTTTGCAGGGGTATCGGGCCGTTTCGCTGGGTAGCTCTTTCCGGAGATCCCGAAGATATCTACAAAACAGATTCAAAAGTAAAAGAGCTGACTCCCGGAGATTCTCATCTGCACAATTGGCTTGATAAGGCTAAAGAACAGATCCGGTTCCAGGGACTTCCTTCAAGAATCTGCTGGGTCGGGCTGGGAATCAGGGATAAACTGGGTTTGGCCTTCAACGAAATGGTGAAATCCGGAGAGCTTCAGGCACCTGTGGTTATCGGCCGGGATCATCTTGATTCAGGATCGGTTGCCAGCCCGAACCGGGAGACAGAAGCGATGAAAGACGGTTCAGATGCTGTTTCGGACTGGCCTATATTAAACGCACTTTTAAATACTGCTTCGGGCGCTACCTGGGTCTCTTTTCATCACGGAGGGGGTGTGGGAATGGGATATTCGCAACATGCAGGAGTTGTGATTATTGCCGACGGAACCGATGAAGCCGCCCGGAGACTCGAACAGGTGCTGTGGAACGATCCGGCTTCCGGTGTAATGCGGCATGCTGATGCGGGATATGAGGAAGCTGTTGAATGCGCTAACGAGCATGCGTTAAAACTGCCATTCCTGGAATAATATGGGAAATCTCATCATTCAAAATGTTGGCCAGATTGCTTCTCCGCGACCCGGTGTTTTTCGCGGAGCTGAACTCAAATCTCTTGCAGTAACCGGTAACACTTCAATCTATATTAAAAATGGAGTTATTGAGTCAATCGGCCCATCTTCTGAGATTATCTCCCATACAGAAGATAATACACTCTGTGTCGATGCAAAAAAGAGAGCAGTTATACCCGGCTTTACAGACAGCCATTCTCATCTTGTTATTGCCGGTAACCGAGCTGACGAATTTGCCCGTCGATCGGCCGGTGCTACATATGATGAGATAGCTAAACAAGGGGGCGGAATTTTATCAACAGTATCGGCGACCCGCAATGCATCCCATGAAGATTTAGTGGCGCTGGCGAAAGAACGACTTGAAAAAGCACTCCGGCAGGGAATCACAACCATGGAGATTAAGAGCGGTTACGGGCTGGATTTTGCAACTGAAAAGAAGATGCTTGAAGTTATCCGGGAGTTGAAAGAATCTCAGCCGGTTGAACTGGTAAGTACTTTTTTAGGAGCACATGCGGTACCTGCGGATAGTTCAAAAGAGGATTACTTAAAAGAGATTTTCAAAATGATCCCTGAATTTTCAGGACTTGCCGAATACTGTGATGTTTTTTGCGAAGAGGGATTTTTTTCCGCAGAAGAGTGCCGCAAAATCCTGGAAGAAGGCCTTAAATATGGAATGCTGCCCAAAATTCATACCAACCAGTTTCATGATATCGGAGGAGTACCCATGGCCCTGGAAATTGGTGCAATATCTGCAGACCATCTGGAAGTGATCAGTGATCATGATATCCGGCAAATGGCTAAATCCAACACGGTGGCGACAGTTCTGCCCGGAGTATCGCACTTTCTGAATATCCCTTATTCACCGGCACGAAAACTTATTGACGAAGGAGCAATTGTTGCGATCGCCACGGATTTTAATCCCGGCTCCTCCATGACCTTGTCGATGCAGCTTTTAATGAATATTGCATGTACTCAAATGGGCCTGTCGGTTGAGGAAGCTCTCTGTTGCACAACTCAAAATGGCGCCCGTGCCCTTCAAAAAGAGAACCTCGGGTGTGTAGCACCCGGTTACCAGGCTGATTTATTACTGCTTGACAGTGATTCTTATAAAGACACCGCTTATTTTTTTGGAGAAAATCATGTTCAAACCGTGATTAAAAAAGGAGAGATTGTATGGCAATCGATCAGATAAAAGAGATTTTAAATCCGGTTCCTGAAGAAGTTCGGTCAATTGGCTCACATGACCCCAACGACAAACTGCTTTCTCAGTTTACAGGTTTTGAACCGGAAGAGTATGAAGATGCTACTCATGTATTAATTGGCTGTCCACAGGATGAGGGAGTTGCAAGAAATCATGGCAGGCAGGGAGCAAAAAAAGCACCTGGCAGTATCAGAAAATTCCTCTACAAACTTCAATACAGTCGTAGAACTGCAAACAGATTGTTCGATGCGGGTAATGTTGAAGCAGAATCGCTGGAAGAATCACATTTAAATCTTACCCGCGCAGTGTCTCAATTTCTGAAAGATGGGAAAAAAGTGATTTCTATTGGCGGAGGTAACGATATTGCCTATGCCGATTTAAGGTCTCTTTCAACAGAATTCAACTCCATTTGTGCAATTAATATCGATGCCCATCTTGATATGCGCAAAAGTGAAATAATGACCAGCGGTACTCCCTACCGGATGGCTATTGAAGAAAAACTGCTGAACCCGGAAAATTTCTACGAGTTTGGAATCCGGACGGAATCCAACTCCCCGCTTTACCTGAAAGAGGCAGAAAGGATGGGAGTACAAATTCTTACGCTGAGAGAGATCTTGCAAAACGGAGTATCTGTTTCATTTGAAAAAATCTTAGCTGAAATTGACAACAGGCCGTTTTTTCTCGGTCTTGATATGGATTCCATACGGTGCAGCGACGCCCCCGGCGTAAGTGCGGCATATCCGGCGGGTTTTTCAGCAAGGGAAGTTCTGGATCTCATACACCACTCTAAAAAGAGAGAAAATCTGAAAATTTTTGAAATTACTGAAGTCAATCCTGATTTCGATATTGATAATCGAACCGTAAAACTGGCAGCGCTCTTTATCTATCACTCCCTGTTCGATTAATTTTACCGACCGTTGCATCTGCGCAGCCAAACCAGCAGATCTGAATGCAATCATTACAATTATAACTAATCTTGTTCTGATTCAGCTCTTACATTCCTTTTTAAAGAGTAAAAACCTCTGTTTACCGTTCTCAAAATGAATGGTCAATCATTTTATCCGGTTTTTCTATATTTACATTTTATCAGATGGCTAAACCGATTAAGAACACCAGATCTTATATCATTTTCTTTACCACTGCAGCTGCTGTCCTCGCGATATGGACATTTTATATATTCGAAAATGAGTTGCTGTCTCTTTTTATTGATTACTGGTTTATGACTATAGTTATGGTGTTCGGGTCTTTCATCGCCGGAGCAAGTTCCGAAGGCGGCGGAGCAATTGCCTACCCGGTCATGACTCTCTTTTTCAACATCGAACCGGATGTTGCCAGGAACTTCAGTTTTGCTGTTCAGAGCTTTGGGATGACTTTTGCCGCTTTCTGGATATTTTTATCCAAAATAAAAATCGAGAAAACATATCTCTTCACGGCAGGCATCGGCGGCCTTACGGGAATTATTCTGGGTTCCTGGTTTATTGCACCCTATGTTCCTTCTTCTTACGCAAAAATGATGTTTGTGTCGTTCTGGCTGAGTTTTGGAATTGCACTGTGGGTTGTAAATTTTGTTCAGAAAAGAGAAAGTGTTGAATCACTTCCAACTCTTACAGCAGGCCAGAAAACTGAACTTCTGCTTGTTGGTGTGGCAGGCGGCATTTTCAGCTCAATACTGGGCAATGGACTGGATATCTGTACATTTGCTTATGTGATTCTGAAATACGGGCTATCCGAAAAAGTGGCGACGCCTACTTCAGTGATTTTGATGGCTTCAAATGCAATTGCAGGTTTTCTGATTCATGCTTTCGTTTTGGAATCCATGCAGACCGAAGCAATTAACTATCTTTTGGTCTGTATACCGGTCGTTATTTTTGGAGCCCCTTTAGGTGCTTTTACAATTAATAAAATAGGACGTAAACCGATAGCGTCTATTTTATTTGCTATTATCGTCATACAATTTCTGTCCGCACTTTTTATTATTAAACCCGGTTTTTTACTCCTGATCTTCTCATTTGGCGTATTTATGACCGGAGTAATCCTGTTTTTTATCCTTGCTTCCAATCACAAACAAAGCTGAATTGATGAAACATAAAAGGTCGATTTCAGCCTGCCATCCCTTAACAGGTTCAGGAAAGTTTTACCAACGTTAACTTGACTCTTCTGTGATTGTGTGGCAATATGATATGTAACCTGAACCAACTGAATTTCCACACGATGATGCGTTTCCAAACCCTGGCTTTATTTATAACTATAATTTTAATCACTCAATGTACTCCTGTCGATATTGATGAAGATACTATGACTTTGGATCAGCTCGATCCGGAGATTGAACAGATGCTGCAGGAGGTCTCAGCAGACTCGATCGAAAAAAATATTCGTAAACTTGTCAGTTTCGGCACCCGCCATACTCTGTCTGAAACGGAAAGTGACACTTTTGGCATCGGTGCTGCCCGCCGCTGGATTAAACAGGAGTTTGAGTCTTACAGCCGGGCTAACAACGGACGCCTGGAAGTGGAATTCCATCGCTTTATGCAGGAACCCGGCAGAAGAATCACAGAAGAGATAGAGATTGTTAATGTAGTTGCTACCCTGCCCGGCACCGATCCGAATGATGACCGTATTTTTGTTGTAAGCGGGCATTATGATTCCCGCGTATCTGATGTGATGGATGCAGAGAGTATTGCACCCGGAGCAAATGATGATGCCTCCGGAACCGTTGCAGTAATGGAGCTGGCCCGGGTTATGTCAAAATATGAATTTCCGGCAACTCTTGTTTTTATGGGTGTTGCCGCTGAAGAACAGGGGCTGTTCGGTGCAACCGGATGGGCTGAAGAAGCAGCTGAAGAGGGGAAAAATATTGCCGGGATGATCACCAATGACATTATCGGAAATCATGCTGCCGAAGAGGGTCAGCTTTCCGATCCGCACAGTGTGAGGCTTTTTGCCGAAGGTATTCCTCCCCGTCGGGAGCTCGATACCGAAACACTTCGTTTTATTCAAACCGGCGGTGAGAGTGATATGCCCACACGTCAGCTTGCCCGGACCATTAAAGAGGTAACAGAAAGCTATCTGCCGGAGATGGATGTCTGGCTGATCTACCGTCTCGACCGATACCTGCGGGGCGGTGATCATACGCCGTTTCTGCGGCAGGGATACCCGGCCGTGCGGATGTCGGAACCAAATGAAGAGTTTAAACACCAGCACCAGGATATTCGCGTGGTCGACGGCGTTCAATTCGGAGACATGCCCGAGTTCGTTGACTATTCGTATGTGGCAAGGGTAACAAGGGTAAATCTCTCCTCCCTGGCCAACCTGGCACGTTCTCCGCTGCCGCCACAAAATGTAGGAATGAATGTATCACGTCTCGAAAATGATACCCGCCTGCGCTGGGAACCATCACCTTCAGCCAATCTTGGCGGCTATGAAGTACTCTGGAGAGAAACCTCATCCCCTGTCTGGCAGCATAAAGAGTTTGTTGGCACCGATACTCACTATACTGCCGAGCTTATTTCAAAAGACAACTGGCTTTTCGGAGTGCGGTCAGTCAGCAGAAACGGTCACGTAGGAGTACCCGTATACCCGATGCCGTTCCGGGATTAAGTTGAATCCGGATGTCACCGCATAGCTAAAACAAAACACCCTTTTTAAAATTAACCCCCTGACATCGTAAAATCCCCTCTCGGAGAGGGGAAATGTTAACCCGAACGCCGACAGGCGTTGAGGGTTGGCGAGGGGTGTGTTCCCGGACGTTCTCTTTGAAATGATACAGAATGCTTTTTAGTAAAACTGCCCGGCTCTGGAAAATCTAAATTTTAAGCCATCGTCTCTGTATACAGACAGTTGCCATGAAATGTGAGATTCTTCGGCTCCACTCCACTCGTCACTCCGTTTCTCATTACGTTTCGCTCAGAATGACAGGACTCGCTCTTAGCAGAAGGCAGCGTATATAGCAATC
>Ga0209943_1000053_pt1 | contig 73063 bp, 66 predicted proteins | sample SalPonR1_B_D2_MG_FD_185698 | JGI IMG/M metagenome (GOLD analysis project Ga0209943, IMG submission 185698) | Salt pond soil microbial communities from South San Francisco under conditions of wetland restoration - Salt Pond MetaG R1_B_D2_MG... ... | reverse complement strand
ATATTATTGCAGGAGTATCAGCGAGAAAACTCCTCCAAAATACGAGAGTGGTCAACCCAGATCAAATCTCAAACAGGCCGCTGGTAGGTGTTTTACAGGTAGGTATATCTAAACCCTTTTGAGATAGCTTATTTTTCTTCTCTTATTGAAAGTATGCCGGGTACTGCCGAGATATTTTAATTGGAATCCTTTGTATCTTTACAGTAATGGAGAGCTTTAGGCTGACGGTGAATTAATCAAAAAAAGCCCCGATTAATGGCGAAACACAATTGAAACATTCAGCAGATACTGGCCATTATGCACCAGTAAAAATGAAAGGCTAAGTTGAAGAATCAAGTGACGACTATATACATATTGAACCTATGGTTACTCACGATACTTATTGGTCCTCCCATTAATGGAATTATGAATTACATCGCCCCAAACATGGTAGATCCCGTTCTATACTATTTTATGGCAGTCGCTTTAGCTTTTTCCTTTATATTTTCAATTCCAACTTTGTTACTCATTGTAGTCACATATAGAGTACTCTTATATTACGAGCTTGGAATGTGGTACGAAAAAATAATAATCCTTATGCTTACAATAAGCGGAGTAATTTCAACTTCAGTATTGTTAGTTCCAGAGTACCAACCAACAATAGTATTTACATACAGTATTTCTGCTCTAATTTCAGCTATGTTAATAGAGATGACGGATCGAATTAAAAATAAACTGAGGAGTGAATAAAGGTGACGGATGGAAATAAAACAGACTGGTTCAAAATAGACATCTCAAGGTTGACATTAGTTTCTAGAGACAGCATGATATAATATAAAATAGAGGCTCGCCTAGAACATTTTTTTAGCTCTCATTCGCTACTTACTTATTTACGATAGCACTCTGATATTCAACTCGCGCTCTGTTTCGTCACCAGTCAATTGTCCATGTCTCCCTTCTTTCTTTTCGGTAAAAGTTTGGTGGCGAGGTGTCATGTGATGGGGCATTAAGGCCGATAGGGTATAGCTCCCCGTAAAAGCAGCGGTGATGCAGTGAGCGAAGTCGAACTGGCGGCGCGTAAGCGGCGTAAATGACTTGCAATTTGAGTCCGCACCCCATACGGGCGAGTAAATTCATTTAGCGGAATGAGCGGATGGAGCGATCGAAGAGGCCTTACAGCCCGGCCACCCGTCTGCTACTGCGGCCGTGTCCGACACTCGGCGGATTCGATCATTTAATCGATTGCCATCGATCAGTCTATAAGAGGCGTCATTCGCTCATGGTTACTTTTTGGTCACTCAAAAAGTAACCATGAGTGAGCGAGGCCTGGCGCTTGGGCATAGAAAAGCATCAACTTAAAGCAAAGAGAATATTCTTTATTGGTGATGTCTGCTTAAGTTGACGCGTATGCCTGAACGGGGTCAATTTTTATTTTTCAACCCCTTCAGGGTTGGATTTATTTTCACCTGAAACCCCGAGCTTGCGCTCGGGGCTACATATTGAAGCCCTTCGGGCTTGTTTGTTTCAGTTGTTTTTTCAGGTAAAAAGCCTTGTGATGAATTACTTTCCGGAATGAGGCAGAAATTCGCACTAAAAATAGGGGTCTCATTTCCGATTTTTTCAAAGTTTCCGATAATAATCAGAATTATCATTTAATCAAAAAAATCAGCGGTTCAGACGTGTACAGTATACAAATACTCTCAACAATGACCATGAAAATCCGCCGCCATTAAAAAAGCCCATACCAAATGATAATCGACGTACAGATTCCGTATCGGAGTGCCTGGCGCGAAGGCATATTTTATCCCCGGCCCTTCGCAAATGCCCGTCGACGTACTTAGCGAAATTCGGCGCCGGCGCCAAAGGCGGCGCAATCCTTGCACCTGTTTAAGACCCGTGCCCCGCACGGGTTGAGTTTGTAAGGATTAGCCGAATGAGTGTTAGAACGACAGGGCATGAGGACAGGCCGGCCACCCGTCCGCTGCCGCGGCCGTGTCCGACACTCGGCGGATTCGCTCATTTGATCGATTGCCATCGATCAGCCTCTAAGAGGCGTCATTCGCTCATGGTTACTTTTTGGTCACTCAAAAAGTAACAATGAGTGAGCGAGGCCTGGCGCGTGGGCATAGAAAAACATCAGCTTAAAGCAAAGAGAGTATTCTTTATTGGTGATGTCTGCTTAAGTTGATGCGTATGCCTGTAGGGGTGACATGATTATAGTGTTCCAAGTTTCAATCAAACGTGTACTGAATCCTACCGGGAGAGCCATCAACGAGCGATTTCCTATCTGATTTATACTAAAAATGAATTAAATAGACCCATAAACCCTGGAAGGGCTCAATTTCATTATTTATTCAACCCCTTCAGGGTTGGATTTATTTTTTCCTCAAAACCCCGAGCCTGCGCTCGGGGCTACACATATTCAAGCCTTTCAGGCTTGTTTGGCTCGGTAGTTTTTTTTGGGATAGAGAATCCAAGTATTGAATTTTTTTCAGAAACGAAGCTGAAAGGAGCACTTAAAATATGGGTATCCTTTCCAGTTTTTAAAGTTAAAGTGGATCAATCAGAGTTATCATTCAATCAGAAAAATCAGCGGTTCAGACATGTAGGAATTCACAAACTCTCAACCATACTCATAAAAACACATTCCCATTCAATAATCTTATCCCTTCATTAGGATTTAGGTCAGCTGTAAATGTAGCTTTCCATATTAAGGGTAACCCTTCCCAATTCGGAATACTGGATTCTTACAAAATCTAAAAAATAATCAGGATGGAGGCTAGGCTATCTTCGGATGAGCGCTGATAGGCCCCGGGACGCTGGAGCAGAAGGTGGAACGTTTTTATATAGGCATTACACTCATAACTGTTGATGGGTAGCCAGCGTCCCGAGGGCTTGGGCCCGGGAGAAAATTCTCCCGGGGTCCCCGGCCCGCGTTTTAGACTGAGTGGATTGCGGGCCGCGGACCGACAGCCCCGGTCATAGCGACGCGCCCAGCGACACAAGCTTCACATGTCCGGCATGGACCCAACAGCGCAGCTGTCGTACATGCCGGTCTGTGGCGCTGGGCGGGACAGCCCCAAAAAATAAGAAAGGGAATGTGAGTAAAACAGTGCGTAGGGAACATATTTGAAATTCTTGATTTGTTTTAGATTCCACTACCTTTGTGCTCAAATGAGAAAATACTATGCCTGATTTTTTAAAAGATTTGAACAAGGTGCAGCATCAGGCTGTGACAGCGACAGAGGGGCCCGTTATGGTCATTGCAGGACCCGGCTCGGGGAAGACGCGAGTACTTACGTATCGGATTGCGTATTTAATTGAGCAAGGGGTGCCGCCTCATGAGATTTTATCCCTGACCTTCACCAATAAGGCAGCGCGAGAAATGAAAGCGCGGATTGAGCAAGTGGTTGGTCCCAAAGCGAGAAAATTATGGGCGGGTACTTTTCACTCTATTTTTGCTCGTATTTTGAGAATGGAAGCCGATAAAATTGGCTATCCTCGTGCTTTTAGTATTTACGACACGGATGACTCGAAGAATGTGATCAAAGGAATTGTGAATGATTTGTCTTTGGACCCCAAAACCTATAAGCCAAATGCTATTAAAAATCGCATAAGCTCGGCCAAATCCAATTTGATAACTCCGAAGCGATATAAGAATAATGATGATTTGATGATGCAAGATCAGTCGAATCGAATGCCTTATTTACATACGATCTATCAAAAATATACAGAGCGTTGCCACAAAGCGGGTGCCATGGATTTTGACGACCTTCTGCTGCAGATGTATCGCCTGTTATACCAGAACCCGGAGGGTGCAAGAGATAAATATCGGGAGCGATTCAAGTATGTGATGGTGGATGAGTTTCAGGATACCAATTCGCTGCAGTACGGTATTTTGAAACTGTTAAAAAAATACGAAGGCAGTAATGATAATCTCGGTATAGTTGGAGATGATGCACAGAGCATCTACGCTTTTCGCGGGGCTACCATTCAAAATATATTGAATTTTGAAAAGGACTTTCCAAATGCTCAGGTTTTTAAATTGGAGCAGAATTATCGGTCAACGGGGCCAATTGTAGAAGCAGCAAACCAAGTGATCGGGTTTAACCGCAAGCAGATCAAGAAGAAGATCTGGACCGACAAAAAAGATGGGGAGAAAATACGGGTGATTAAAGCACTGAGCGATACGGAGGAAGGTCGCTTGGTAGCTGATGGAATTTTAGAACATAAAAATCGTCATCATCTGGCCAATAATGAGATTGCGGTACTGTATCGGACGAATGCGCAATCCCGTGTTTTTGAGGAGCATTTGCGCCGCCATAATATTCCCTATAAGATCTTTGGCGGACTTTCCTTTTACCAGCGCAAAGAGGTGAAAGACTTAGTGGCTTATATGCGTTTAGCAGTAAATCCTATGGATGATGAGGCTTTCAAACGCGTGGTGAATTACCCGAAGCGGGGTATTGGTAAAACAACCATGGCTAAAGTACTTCACGTGGCTGCTGAAAAAGAGCTGCCTGTCATCCGCGCTGTTGGCCATACCGGTCTGCCGGCTAGTACGGCGAAAAAGCTTTCCTCATTTGTGAAAATGATACAAGGTTTTAATGAACAGTCGAAGCAGGAAAATGCCTATGAAATGGTATTAAATCTTTATAAAAAGAGCGGCATTCATAAGGAGTTGAAAAATGACACCTCTATTGAAGGACAAAGCCGAATGGAGAATATATCTGCTTTATTAGACGGTGTACAAGAATTTTTGGAGAATGATGAAGTGGTCGAGGGACAGGATATCAATGATAAATCCTTAGATTCATATTTGCAAAATATCGCTTTATTAACTGACATTGACAAGGTCGACGATGGTGAGGATCACGTAACATTGATGAGTGTTCATGCGGCGAAAGGTCTGGAGTATCCAGCTGTATTTATTGTGGGACTGGAGGAGAACTTATTCCCTTCTTTCCAGTCGGCAGATAGCGAGGATAATATTGCTGAGGAGCGCCGGTTGTTTTACGTAGCCATTACAAGGGCTGAGCGATTTTTGACTTTGAGCTATGCGGGTAGTCGGTACCAATACGGATCCATGCGGTACAATGACCCCAGCCGTTTTTTAGGAGAGATTGACGAGTCTATTTTGTCAGGAGCAGTTGCCGGCCGATCCGGCACTGCATCAAAGCCCACTTTGGCTCCGCGCAGTCAGGTAAGTGGAATGATGCGTAAAAAGGCCGGCGTGCAAGCGGCGTCTACAAAAAACATAGACATGAGCACATTTTCTCCGAGTCCCATGGGACGTATAGAAGCGGGTCAGGAAGTATTACATTTGAAGTTTGGGAAAGGCCAAATAAAGCGAATTGATGGTACGAATGACAAGAAAGTGGCTACCATATACTTTCCTGAAATTGATCAGCCGGAGCGCCGCATTATGCTCAAGTTTGCCAAGCTTCAAATCCTGAGCCCTGCATAAATAAGAAAAATGAGCGACTTACCCCTTCAGGATTGGGCTCAGCAAACGAAAAGGCTAGCCCGTAGTTTCGGGTTTAATTATGTGGGCATAAGTAAAGCTGAGCGCTTGAATGAGGAGGCGCAAAAGTTAGAAGAATGGCTGAATAAAGGGCATCACGGAGAGATGTCATGGATGGAAAACCACTTTGAAAAACGCGTTGATCCACGGTTGCTCGTGCCTGGCGCAAAATCAGTGGTGTCACTCATGTATAATTATTATCCGAAGGAAACCGCCATACAGTCAGAATCGCTAAAAATAGCTCGTTACGCTTACGGTCAAGATTATCACAAGGTATTGAGAAAGAAGCTGCATGCACTGATTAGTGCTATGGAAGAAGTGTTTAATCGTCCCATTCAAGGTCGCTGCTTTACAGATTCCGCTCCAGTTATGGAGCGAGATTGGGCCAAGCGCAGTGGTTTGGGCTGGATGGGTAAAAATACCTTGTTGATTCATCCTCGAGTGGGGTCATATTTCTTTCTGGCCGAATTGATTATAGATCTTCCCTTAATGGCAGACACACCGATTTCAGATCATTGTGGACGCTGCAGACGCTGCATAGATGCGTGCCCAACGGATGCTATTGCAGAAGAGGGATACCAATTGGATGCCTCTAAATGCATTTCCTACCTTACCATTGAGCTAAAGGATGCTATTCCCACTGAGTTTAAGGGTAAAATGGAAGATTGGATATTCGGATGCGATATTTGTCAAGAGGTCTGCCCCTGGAATCGGTTCTCGAAACCTCATAATGAGCCGGCATTTGAACCTCCGGCGAAATTGGAAGATATGAGTAAGTCGGACTGGGCTGAACTATCGCAGGATGTATTTCAGACTTTATTTAAAAAGTCTGCAGTTAAACGGACCAAGTACAAAGGCCTGAAACGAAATATTCGATTTGTTTTGGATAGAGAGGACTCCGGAAAGGGTAACATGGCAGACAGAAAGGAGCCCCAGTAAATTTGAATACCTATTCTTCCTCATCTCCTTCATCAAGGCTTATGGTTTTATCTTCGTATCGACCTTTCAGGTCATCAGTGATCGTTTTTTTCCAAAGGCCTGTACCTGTGAAATAGGCTGCACGGGTGATGACATGGGCGGCTACCGGAGCAGTGAGAAATAAGAAAATAATGATGGCTGTTACCCGAGAGGTCACTGAAATATCGTTGAAATATATAGCAGCACTAATGAGAACTAATCCGACACCTAAGGTAACTGCTTTGGTAGTGACGGATACGCGCAAGTAGAAATCTGGCATCCGGATCAATCCCACCGCTGCCAATAGAATGAAAACAGACCCTATGGTCGACAAAATCATGATTAGCAGATCAGTCATCCTGTTCTTTCTTTTTTTGCTTAATCAAAAAATAAGAAAAAGCTACAGTCCCTAAAAAGGCAATAAGAGCTAAGATCATAGCAATATCCAGATAAGTTGGCTGATCAGTTATGATACTGTATGTAGCGATTATTCCCAGTCCACAGGTAATGATGAGATCAAGTGAAATGACTCGATCGACGATTTCGGGTCCAATCATCAGGCGGATCAAAATGAGTATAAGCGATATACTCAATATCGGCATAATGAAATAAAATAAGTAGGTCTCTAAACTCATCGTGTTATTTCTAAAATACGTCGCTCAAATCCATTTTTCACAGAATGTATAAAATTTTCTTTACTCTTGATATACATCGAATGTACAAATAAGTATTTCTTATCATCTGAGACATCAAGGGCCAATGTGCCTGGTGTCATGGTAATTACATTGGCTAGAAGGGTAATCTCAAGGTCGGATTGAGCAGCTAAAGGAATAGCTACTATTCCTGGGGTCATGTGAAACTTAGGGGTAATGACGTCATATGCAACGAGCAGGTTAGCCTTCATGAGTTCAGACAGGAAGTAAAAAAACAGAGAGATCGTTTGGGGTATTTTTTTGAAATATTTCTTATCGTCATCACTGCGGTACATAAACCACATAATCCCGTAGCTCAAAAACATACCGAAAATAAAATTGACAATAAGGAATTTTCCGGTGAGTGCTATCCAGATCAACGCTAGCAGAAAATTCATGAGAATGCGCTTTATCATAATGAGAGCTATTTTTATTTATTCATTTTGGGTAAAACCGCTTCAATATACGGTTCGGGATTCATCAAATTGGTAGCTATATCTTGTGCTAACTGTACAATGTGTTCAGCGCCTAAACCAATGTAAACAGAAACTCCGGTGAGAAAAACAATAGGAGTGACTAAAACCCATTTTTTTAGAATGCGCATATTGTCAAAATAAATAAACGGTCGTCCCATAGCTTGGCGACCCTCGCTCGGCTTCCAAAAAATTTCAACCCAGGCACGAGCCATAATATATAAGGTGATAAAACTTCCAAAGATCAAAAAGGCCGTTAAGAGGTATTCCTGATTTGTAAACGAAGCCTCAAATAAGAAAAGTTTTGGCCAAAAACCGGAAAGTGGCGGAACACCTACCAGGGAAAATATAGCTATTGCCATCACAAAACTGAGCTTGGGGTAGGAGCGATATAAACCTCCGAGCTTTTTGAGATTTACTGTACCTTTAATTTTGAGAATAAGACCACTGATTAGAAAAATATTAGTTTTTACAATAATATCGTGAATCAGATAAAAGATAGCACCCATTAGAGCCCACTCTGTGTAGATACCTAGACCTGCCACCATGAATCCAATGTGGCAAACGATTAAGTAAGAAATGAGTTTGCGGAAATTGTTTTGTTGTGCGATAGCACCCAATCCACCTGAAAGTAAGGATAGGCAGGCCACAGCAATAAGAACATTACTCAAAAAAGGATCGGGAATAAAAATGAGGCTAAATGTTCTCAAAAGCGCATAAATACCCACTTTCGTTAGCAGCCCACCAAAAACAGCTCCAATAGCTGAGGGCGGTGTATGATATGCTGAAGGAAGCCAAAAATATAGGGGAAACACAGCCGACTTAATTCCGAATGCGACAAAAAATAAAATAGCAGTGGTTTGCACTAGCCCTCTATTGGGATGATTTGCAATATGCTGTGATAAATCCGCCATATTTAATGTGCCAGCTAAGCCATACAATATGGCTATTGCTGTAAGAAAGATGACGGACGACAGCAAATTCATCGTTACATAATTAATGGCGCCTTCCAATTGTCTTTTTTCCCCTCCAATGGTCAGTAAAACAAAGGAGGATATAATTATAATCTCAAACCAAACATAGAGATTAAAAATATCGCCGGTAAGAAACGCGCCATTGAGTCCAAGAAGTAAAAAATGTATCATAGCAAAATAACCAAAACGCATCCGCGCTTTATTAATACTTACCATGGAAAAAAGTATGACAGCTAATCCTACTATAGCGGTCAGTAATACTAATGTTGCACTAAATGTATCGCAGACGAAGGTTATGCCAAAGGGTGCTTCCCACCCGCCGGCTTGAATACTGATGATTCCTTCCTCGCGCACAGTTAGAAAAAGCTGTACTGCAAAAATAACAGACAAAAACCCGGAAATAGCACTAATAATGCGCTGAGCATTCACCCGCCCCCAAAAAGCAATGAGGATGATACCGCTCAATAGCGGGAGTAAAATGGGTAAAATGAGTTCGTAGTTTGTCATTATTATTGCTGATCTCTTCGGTCTATAATATCGAGGTCATCCGTACCTACTTCTCGATAAACCTTTTTTAATGTAACAATAGCGAAAGACTGAAGTCCAAAACTAATCACAATAGCCGTTAGTATCAAAGCCTGTGGAATGGGGTCAGCATATGCTTCAACTAGCATTTTGGCATCAGCAGGAATAATAGGGGGCTGTTCAGAATTTAGCCGGCCTACAAGAAATATCAAAAGGTTGGCCCCATTACCTAATAATATCAAGCCCAAAATGAGCTTGACCAGACTTCTCCTGAGCATCATATAAATACCTGCTGCGTAAAGAACACCAACTAATATGGCTACGATTAATTCCATGTGTCTTCGGATGTTTCTGCTAATGTGAAGATAATTAAAAGCGTCACGCCAACCACGACAAAATACACACCAAGATCGAAAAGTAAGGCGGTTCCGAGCATCCCAATTACAGGAGCCGGATCAGGATACCAAATACCACTCATTAAGGGCTCGCCGAAAAACAATGGAATAACTGCAGCGGTAAAAGATAAGGAAAGACCAAATGGAAGCAAAGCGCCGGGATGATATACCAAAAGCTCCTTAGCATCTGCCATTCCATATGCAAAATAATGCAAAACTAATGCCGTGGCTGCCACCAGGCCTCCCAAAAATCCACCACCCGGCAAGTAATGCCCCCTAAATAGAATAAATAAGGAAAAAAGAAGCAGTAATGGGAGTAAGTAGTGACTTGCGGTTCGTAATATAAGTGACTTCATATGCTACTTATCTTCTGATTTATAGGGTGCTTGCGTTCCCGGACGAATAGTCAAATGTAATAGTCCATAAACGCCAATTGCTGCAATTGTAATGACGGTTATTTCGCCAAAGGTGTCAATTCCTCTAAAATCAACCAGAATGACATTTACTATGTTTTTTCCTTTAGCTAAGACATAGGCATTGTCAGCATAATATTGGCTAATTTCAGTATTGATGGGTTCTTGAATAATGGCTAAGGCCAAAAATGTTATCAAAGCCCCAAAAGAAAGTGCAACAAAACCATCTCGAATTCGAGCGCCAGTGTTGCTGTATTTCAAATATTTGGGCAGCCGATATAAAACGAGAACGAAAAGTACCACCGTTAGGGTATCAATGGCAAACTGTGTCATAGCCAAATCTGGTGCGCCAAAATCCATAAAAAAGAGAGATAGCGAATATCCAACAACACCCAATCCAATGATGGCAACTAACCTTGATTTTGCAAATACTACCGACAGTATAGAAACGAACATAATGGCAGCAATGGCCCACTCGTAAAAGCTTACAGAAGAGTAGCTTTGCCAGTTGAGATGAATCCCTACAGTATTAAAAAATTCACGACCAAAAAGCAAAATTAAAAAGACTAGTATGGTGAGTAAATAATACCTGAGGTATCCATTTTGCAATAATCTTGTGTACAAGATTGCAAAAGTTTTACTTAAGGCAATGCCATAGCGATATATCGTTTCTGGGGCAAGTCGATCTGCGATTGAGAATTTACTCTGACTCTCTGGTTTTGGTGTATATACTGCGTAGAGCAGAATCCCAGCAATCAAGGTAATTCCACTTAGCAATAAAACAAAGTTGAACCCGTGCCACAATTTTAAGTGGATATGTGGATCAGGCCCACTTCCCGCTATTGAAAGCGCTGCACCTTGTATGATTGTGGGATCAATTAAATTGGGGATGAGTCCAAACAATAAGCTCAACACTCCTAATATGAGGGTGGGCAACCATATATTTACAGTTGGTCGTTTCGCTATAGTCAGACTTTCAGATTTTTTTCCAAAAAAGGGCTTTATTCCGACCAAAATGCCAGCAAAAACAAGACAGATATTCGTGACAACGGCTAATCCTGTGAGTAATTCGGGGTATTTGTTAGCATGCAGCGTTGATTCATAAATGAGATCCTTTCCTATAAAGCCAAAGGTGGGCGGGAAGCCCCCATGAGAAAGTGCAGCCAATACGCCGGCCACTGCGATGGGCCACATATAAGATCGGAGTCCCCCTAGCTGATGAATTTGACGAGTGCCAGTGCTCAAGTCTATCGCCCCCGTCATTAAAAACAAGGTGGCTTTATACAGTGCGTGGATGAGAATGAAAGTCACAGCAGCAATCCAAGCTTCCCTATGTCCTAAGCCCAATAAGAACATGATGATTCCCAATGCCGTGATCGTGGTATAGGCTAATATACTCTTCAGATCAGAGCGAAATAACGAGTGAATGGCTGCGTAGACCATGGTTACGCCACCAACGATAAGCAAAGTATTATTCCACTCTGCAGTATTTCCTAAAACGGGAGTTAGGCGGGCTATTAAGTATACACCAGCTTTCACCATGGTAGCTGAATGCAAGTATGTCGAAACCGGTGTAGGGGCTTTCATTGCAGCAGGTAACCAAAAATGGAATGGGAATTGAGCAGATTTTGTAAAAGCACCCAGGAAAATCAAAACGAGAATTGCATAATAGCTTGTGTGAGTTGTAATCGCTTCCGAGTTATTGACCCATTCGGCAATTGAGTAGGAGTCTGTGATATTCCCTATAAATAAGAAGCCTGCAAATAAAAAAAGCCCACCTAAGCCAGTGATACTCAGAGCTGTCATTGCTGCTTTTCTAGACCCCGGATTTTTATTTTGGTAACCAATGAGGAAGAACGAACTAATACTAGTAAGTTCCCAAAAAATGAAAAGCGTAACAACGTTGTCTGATAAAACCAACCCCAACATAGAGCCCATGAAAAAGCTCAAATAAGCCCAAAAGCGATCTAGGTCAGGGCTATTTTTTAAGTATGAGGAGCTGTACAAGAAAACCAGCGCTCCAATGCCTGTAATAAGCAAACAAAACAATAATGATAAACCATCTAAATAGAAGCTCAGTTCTATTTGTAAGCTTGGCACCCAGGCCGTAGTTTCTATTACTGGGGCACGATTTACAGCTGGAATTTGAGTGAGGAAGTAAGCAAATAGGCTGAAGGGCAAGATGCTCAATAGATACGACTCTTTTCCCTTCAGGTATTGACCAAATGGTAAAACTAAGAGCGCTAGAATAAATCCCGAAAGGACAATGAAAAGCATATACGATTTCTATCAAGACTAATATAAAAAAAGAAAGTTGCTTTCTCAGCCACAAAATAAAAAAGGAAGCCTAAAAGACTTCCTTTTAAATTTTATAAAACAGAATTTGTTTAATTGTGGTAGGCAGTATTGTGTTCAAGGCTGGCTCCACATTTACTGCATGTACCTGCTCCGCCAGCACCACCGTCACAGCCCGCACTGCACACATAGTGATATTCACCATCTGCATTTTGGGGTGCACTTGTAGGTTGCTGCGGTTGCTGGATGTTCTGAAGTTGGTCGCCTCCTTCTACGTTGATTTGATTTTGCGGATTTTGATTGCCTTGGTTGTGAAATGCCTGATTGTGCACATAAGCTGTTCCACATACCGGGCAAGTTCCCTGGCTCGCTCCACCACTACCCGCACATTCGTTGGGGCAAATGTAATGTTGAACATTGCCATCGGAAGGTGTTGCCCCCGTATTTTCTCCAGTGATTGCGGAATTGGAAGAGCTACTCGGAATATCTTTCACTACATCAGGTCGCTCGCGATTTTCTTCTCCACAAGCCACAAAACCTATGATAGCAAAAATGAGAAGGCTTTTAATTCCCCATTCGAAAACCTGACTTTTTGTACGTTGAATAAATGATCTCATAATTTCTTTTAGTTGAATTTCAATGAATATACTTCTTTTTACTGAAATATATATAAGTAGTTGCAAATGTACAACTTGGTACGATCATGACCAAAAAGATATAAGATAAGGTGCTATTGTTGTGTTAAAGGTGCTTGCAAAACCTATTAATCAAAGGAGTAATCTTACGGTAATCCCATAAATATGCCTTAAATTTGATTTGTATTTTAATGAGTCGAAAAAAAACGCCATCTTCATGGGTGAAATACGCCAGGATAAAGCAATATATATGAAAAGGGTTTGGGTTCAGGTTTTCTTTAGTTTGAGTTTGGTTTTAGTTGGGATGGCAAAGTCGCAAGCTCAGGATTTATTTGTCAGCCAATTTGACTTTGCGCCGATGATGACTAATCCTGCGCAAACAGGAGATTACTTTGGCACCTTACGAATCGGGGGTACCTACAGAGATCAGGGGTTTGCAGTCACTCAAAGTCGGTTCAACACCCCTTCCTTTTATATTGACGCTCCTGTTTTTGAGGGCTTTAGAGAAAAAGATTGGATTGGCGTAGGTGGTTATATTATTCAAGACCGGTCTGGTGCCGGGCAGCTGGTAACAGGGGAGTTCCAGTTTAGCGGTGCCTACCATTTATCATTAGCTGAAAAGAGTTTTCGCTATTTCACTCTAGGCATTCAAATGGGGACTTATCAAAGAAGTTTTCGTCGCGCTAATAATTTGCGTTTTGGAGACGGCTTAGGCGAAGGACAACAAAGTACAGATCTCGCACGAGCAGCAACTCAAGGTCGTCCGAGATGGAGTTTTGCTATTGGCGGGATGTTTCGCGCTAAAGATGCAAATGAGAATGAATTTCGTCTAGGTGGTAAAATAGGGCGATTTTTCCGGCATGATTATTCTATATTTCAGCGGGGAGGTCAAGGTGGAATGGGAGGTGGAGGTATGAATCCAGGAAATCCGCAGCCGCCGGTTGGTCCCGGAGGTGCAAGCCCAGGAGGAGCATTTACACGCATACCCTTGAGGTTTACTGGACATGCCTCTTATGATATTGGACTGAATAATGGCATAATATTAACTCCGCAAGCCATTTTTCAACTCATGGATAATTTTACTGAGACCACTATACAAGTTCGCTCCGAAATTCCCGTTAATGAAGATAGAGAGATTTCTATTTTGGCAGGAGCAGGTTATAGATTTAGCGATGCCGCGCAACTGCTTTTTGGGGTAAAAGTAAAGCAACTCCAAGTTTCTCTGGCTTATGATGCGACTACATCAGCTCTTGCTCAGGCGAACAGTCGTTCAGGTGCAATTGAGTTGGGTGTCATGTGGATCGTAAAGATCGATAAAGAACCGGATGTGACTCGCAGGATTTTTTGTCCGCGTTATTAATTGATGGAAATGAAGCTTTTTGAAATGAAATATATATTTGCAATAGTTTTTTTTAGTGTTTCGATGGTCTTGTCAGCGCAGCCATACCGTGAGGCGACATATGAAGCGAAATTAGCAGCTGCAGATGAGCTAGCTGCTGAAGGTTTTTATCTGGATGCGGTCGACATGTATAGAGAATGTTATAGTGACTCTCGAGATCTATCTCTACTGGCAACTATTGCCCATTGCGAATATTTGTATCGAGATTTTAGCCGTTCAAAAAGGTCCTTTGAAAGGGTCTTTAGAAAGGTTAAAAAGGATGAAGTGCCGGAATTAGTATTCATGTATGCCCGCATTCTTAAAATGGAGGGAGATTACGAGGATGCTTACAGGCATTTTAATATCGTTTTGGAGAATTCGATCAGTGACTCGCTCAGCACATTGTGTAGTAATGAGATTGAAGGCATGAAATTAGCATCTGATCTCGAGCCACGGTATGATCTTTATGTGGAGCCAATTGACAAAACGATAAACACTGCATTTTCAGATATGGCGCCTGTTGAGGGCCCCAATGGTGAATTGTTTTATTCTAATTTTGATAGAAACTCCTATGTGGAGTATGAAGCTGAAGGCGAGGAGGATGAAAAGCGCTTTGCTAAGATTAGGTTTGCAAAAGGAAAAGATGATGGAACATGGGAGAAACCTACAGAATTGGAAGAGGACATTAATTACGATGGATATCACATAGGGAGCCCCTCATTTTCAGTCGATGGTTCACAGATGTTTTTTACGCGATCTATCATTCGAGGGAAATCAGTGGTGGAATCTGATGTATATACCTCGATCTATGACGGTATTAATTGGACAGCACCGATTCGATTAAATGGTATCAATGGAGAGTATCCAGTGCTTCATCCCGTGCCCGGCGAATTATACGGGGAAAATGTTTTATTTTTTATTTCGGACCGTCCGGGCGGCTATGGAGGCTATGATATTTATTATGCACCCAAAAGAGGAGAAAATACATATGGCTTAGCTGTTAACTTGGGAAGTGAAATCAATTCCTTAGGAGATGAGTTCACTCCTTATTATACCAATGGATATTTATATTTTTCATCCGATGGGCATCCAACTGCAGGCGGAATGGATATTTTCAATAGTGAATGGGACGGTGAAAAATGGTCTAAGCCCGACAATCTCGGACTGGGATACAATTCAAGATATGATGATTTCTTTTATAAGTTTAATTATGAGACGGATAAAGGTTTCTTAGTTTCCAATAGATCTAATGATAAAATTAGATCTCTGAGGGGAGAGCATTGTTGCGACAATATATATACAGTAGGTATAAAAGATATTGAAATTGATGTTTTAGTGAGCACTTTTGCGGATAAAGAGCCGTTAAAAGGAGCTGTGATTGAGGTAGCCGAAATTAATCAAGCAGGAGATATTATTAATTCAAATCGGGCAGCAAGCGATAAGACGAATACCTTCAAGTTTCGCTTGCAGGCGGACAAAAAGTATCGTGTTTATACATATAAGGATGGGTTTGTAAAAGACTCCACTGAGATTAGCACAATGGGAATGAATAAATCCTATACTTTCAAGAAGCAGTTTAGTCTGGAGCCTGCAGAACCGGAGACAGAAATTGTCACTATTAATCAGGCTATCCGGATGAATAATATTTATTACGATTATGATGATGACAAGATTTTGCCTGACGCAGAGCAAGACCTTCAGAATTTGTACGATCTTATGCAAAAGTATCCCGAAATGGTTATCGAGTTATCATCTCATACTGATGCCAGGGGTGATGATAATTATAATATAGATCTTTCCCAGCGAAGAGCAAATAATGCTAAACGTTGGCTAGTGAGTAAGGGAGTGGATAGCGACAGAATCGTTGCAAAAGGTTACGGTGAGTCGCAAATCCTAAATGAGTGCAAAAATAATGTTGAATGCACTGAAGAGCAGCATCGAAAAAATAGACGAACCGAATTCAAAATTATTGAAGGTCCAGAGACTATTGAAATCAAAAAAGAAGTTATTAAGGGCACGAATCGAACACCGAAAGGGAAATTGCGAATTAATAATAACTAGAAAAATAAAGCTATAGCTGCATTATGAAGATGTCAAATTCTTTTCTATATATTCTTTTTCTCCCTGTATTGTTTTTACAGGCTATGGTTCTAAATGCTCAATCTTTTGCGGGAGAGGCTGAGAAACTGGAAGCCAGATCTATCGGTGGACCAAATTTTCAATTGGGAGATCCACTTCTTGAATTTGAAGAGCAATTTCATGACTTTGGGCAGATTATAAAAGGAGAGAAGCCCAAACACACGTTTGCCTTTTACAATAGAGGAACAGCCCCCCTTATTATCGATATGGTTTCAGCATGCGAGTGCACCGAGTTGGACTGGACAAGGTCACTGATTTATCCTGGAAAAAAAGGTCATATTTATGTGGAGTATGATAGTTCCGACAAAGAAGGTGAGCAGGAAGTAACCATGGATGTGATTGCATATAAAATGTTGCCTGATCAGAAAGAGCCTAATGAAGATGAGGTGATACTTGCCCAGGCTCGATTTCGAGTATTTGTGAGAATGGAAGAATAGTTAACCTCCGCCTGATCGAGAGCACCTAATTTTTTTGTCAGCCATGGCATCAGTTCTAGAATTAATAATAAGTTTAGGTGTCGTTCAGATTCTCGCATTCCTATTTGCCTTGGTCTATATTTTTTTTGCGGCAAGGAATTCCATCTTGTGTTGGATTTTTGGCATGTTCAGCAGTGGTCTATGGGCCTATGAAGCTTGGTTTGAGTACGCACTTCTTTACGATTCTATATTAAACCTGTTTTATGTTATAATGGGTGGAGTAGGTTGGTATAGCTGGGCCAGGAAAACCGAGACCGGAAATTCTACTAATTTGGTAAGTTTGCCTTTTTCACACCACGCCAGGATATTACTTGTGGGCACTTGCGTTAGCCTTATAGCAGCCTACATTGCAGACGTATTTTCATCAGCTGATCTGCCATTTATCGATGCCCCGACTACCGTTTTTTCAATAATAGCTACCTTTTTACTCATTAAGAAAGATGTAGGAAACTGGATCTATTGGATAGTTGTAGATTCTATTTATGTAGGGATTTACATGTATAAAGGAGCTTTTTTATTCGCAATCCTATTTTTAATCTATACGATCATGGCAATTTTAGGGTGGTACAATTGGAGAAAATTATATCTGAGACAATTCTAGAAAGTACTATTGTCCATGTCCTGTAAAAACGTACATCTATCCTTAGTGGATATCAAATCATTTAATATCTTTGGCACAATTTAGACAGCGGATGGCACACCTTAATTTAATAAGGTGTTAGTCTGCATAATTATGAGTAATCAACTCGTCTTATGAAGCATTATATTTCAAAAATTTACTTAGCACTGCCTTTTTTGTTAGTATGGTTTCCGACCTATGCTATAGCGCAAGGAGGTTCTGGTTTTAGTTGGGGAAGTTACGGTTTGGTCGCGGCGGCTGTGATCGCGGTTCTTGGAGCTGTTGTAGTTGTCTCTGACAACCTACTGAAGGTTGAGGCAAAGCGCAGTGGAGTAGATTTGAAGTCATCCGGAGGCTCATCTTTTTCAGGTATCAATCGACTATTTAAAGGATCCTTGCCTAAATATTTGTCAGGCCAAGCTGTTGTAGAACTCAGTAAAGGTTATAATATACCTTTAAAGGGCGAGATTAAAGAGCAGAAGCAAATAGAAGAAGTGCACACAAAGCGCTACGCATTGCAACCTCCCAATTACAGAGGAATTCGCCCTATCCCCAAATTAGAAATTGAAGAGGGCGCTACAGTGAAGGCCGGCGATCCGGTTTTTTATGATAAATCTAACCCCGATATTAAATATGCTTCACCGATCAGTGGAGAATTTGTGGAATTGCAGCGGGGTGCGAAAAGAGCTATAACCAACCTAGTTTTCTTAGCCGATAAGGAAACGGAATACCGGGAGATTCCCAACTTTGACATAGAAAACCAGGCACGCGCGGACTTGAAAAAACACTTAATGGCCTATGGGTGCTGGCCATTATTGAATAAGCGTCCTTTTGATGTTATTGCTGATCCTTCCGAGGACCCGAAAAATATTTTCATTTCAACATTCGATACAGCTCCATTAGCATTGGATATGAATATAGCTGTTGATGGCCGTGAAGAGGATTTCCAGAAAGGTCTGGATGTTCTCAATAAACTTACAGATGGCACGGTTTTTCTTGGCCTTGATGGACGAAATTCCACCCCCCCATCCAAAGCTTTTACTGATGCTGAGGGTGTTCAAAAAATATACTTTAGAGGACCTCACCCAGCGGGCAATGTAGGGGTTCAGATTCACCATATTGAGCCTTTAAGTACTACAGATGTAGTTTGGACCTTGGATGTCCAGAATGTTATTACACTGGGTGGTGTTTTCAATCAGAACAAATTTATAGCTGATCGCATAATAGCTTTAGTAGGTGCTCAGGTTGAAGAACCGACGCTCATTAAAACCAAAGTCGGTGCAAGCTTGAACGAAATTCTTGATTCTAGATTACAAGAAGGTGACAACCGAATCATCAACGGAAATGTTCTTTCTGGTGAAAAGAAAGAAGGTGATCATATGTATCTAAATGCTAGTAGTAACCAAATAACAGTTATCCCTGAAGGAGACTATTACGAACCATTCGGTTGGTTGATTCCCAATAAATTGCGGCCGACTGTCTCAAGAACTTACCCCAACTTCCTGATACCAGGTCTTAAATTTAAGGGAGATACCAATACCCACGGAGAAAAGCGTGCTTTTGTAGTGACTGGTCAGTATGAGAAGTTACTCCCCATGGATATCTACGTACAGCATTTGATGAAGGCGATTATGATTAATGATTTTGAGCGAATGGAAGGATTAGGTATTAGTGAGTTAAGTGAGGAAGATGTTGCACTGGCCGAATTTGCATGTACATCAAAAATGCCGCTTCAGAAATTACTGCGCGAAGGATTAGATTACGTTAAGTCTCAAATGTAATCCTATAAATTATAGTAGAATATGAGTAATATAGCTAAGAATATTAAAGATCGACTCGAGCCGAAAAAAGGTACATTGGCGCATACTGCATTTGATGCTTTTTTTACCTTTTTATTCGCTCCCAACAAAACCACTTCCGACGGAGTGCACATTCGGGATGGAATGGACCTAAAACGGACCATGGTGCATGTTGTAATTGCATTACAGCTATGTTACATTGTAGGAACCTACAACATTGGCCATCAGCATTTCACAGCCTTAGGGCTTCATGAAGGGTTTTTTGAAGCTATTCATTTGAAATTAGCGTATGGGCTTATCCAGCTTATACCTATTTTTATTGTTACCCATGTAGTAGGCTTAGGTATAGAGTTTTTCTATGCATTCAAAAAAGGACATTCCGTAGAGGAGGGCTTTCTGGTAACAGGAGCATTAATTCCTTTAATCATGCCCCCCGATATTCCACTTTGGATTTTAGGATTATCAGTGGCATTCGCAGTTATTTTAGGGAAAGAAGCATTCGGAGGTACGGGTATGAATGTTTTAAATATTGCCTTGTTATCAAGGGCCTTTATCTTTTTTGCTTATCCCACGACAATAGCAGGTGACCAAGTTTGGGTAAGTGGATTCGAAACAATGGCTCCTGGAGCTGAAGTAACTTACAATTGGTTTCACACTGGTTTTTTTAATGGAATATTTGAAGCTGTTGGGTGGTCTCTTTTTGAACCCGGAGGTACAATAATTGATGGCTTTACTGGAGCCACCCCTTTAGGTCTGGCCTATGAAGGGGGCTGGGAAGCTGTGACTCAGGTATACAGCGAGTCTCAAATGCTTTGGGGGGCAATACCCGGCTCTATTGGTGAGACAAGTAAACCAGCTGTCCTCATTGGAGCAGCATTTATACTAATTACTGGAATCGCTTCCTGGCGCATTATGATCAGTATGATCATTGGTGCAGCGGGAATGGCTATGATCATGAATGCCTGGGGTGCAAGCCCATTCATGCAGGTACCTTGGTACTACCAGTTTTACATGGGAAGTTTTTTCTTTGCGATGGCTTTCATGGCGACAGACCCAGTAAGCGCCGCATCGACAAACCGAGGAAAATTAATTTATGGTCTTCTTATCGGAGCAGTAGGTATGATTGTACGGGTGTGGAATCCGGCATACCCTGAGGGATGGATGTTGTCTATCCTATTACTAAATGTATTTGCTCCTTTAATTGATCACTACGTATTAGAATCTAACATCAATAAAAGATTAAAACGTGCATAGTACAAACTACGTAATTAAATTTGTATTGGTAATGACATGTGTAGTTGCGCTTATTTTGGCCGCAATGTCTACATTGCTCAAACCCATACATAAGGCTAATGAAGCTCTTTATAACAAAAGAGGTATTATTCAGGCTGTGGAGACTCAGTTACCCAAACCTGTTGCTGAAATGACAGATAAAGAGGTAGATGAAGTATTCAAAAATAGTGTTGAGCAATATGTCATTAATACAGATGGCGAGCGTCTTTCGGAAGAAGAAGTTGTAGCGGCGGGCTATCCAGGCGGTAAAGCTGAAAATGTGGATATGGAGAAAGAGAAAAAGAAATCTCCCGAAAATCGTTTACTTCCTGTATTTAAGTATGAAAAAGGCGGTGAAACTTCTTATATTTTTTCCGTCCGAGGCAATGGACTTTGGGATGCTATTTGGGGTAATATTGCTTTTCAATCAGATATGAATACAGTGGTAGGAGCTACGTTTGACCACAAGAGTGAGACGCCGGGTCTAGGCGCTGAAATTAAAGATAACCCAAACTTTCGGGAGCAGTTTCAGGGAAAAGAAATTTTTGAAGAGGATGGTGATTTTGTTTCAATTACTGTTCGTAAGGGTGGCGCTAAAGATCCGAACCATGAAGTAGATGGTATTTCAGGTGCGACCATCACAGCCGATGGAGTTACAGATATGTTAGAGAATGGTCTGGAAAACTACATGGCATTTATTGAAAAAAATAGGTCTAAAGCGACTGTAAATTAATAGATATGGCACAAGCAACGCAAACTGATCAAACAGAGGTAAAGGAGAAAGAACCGTGGATTGGTAAAACGGAACGCAAGTTACTCTCTGATCCTCTAACAGATAATAACCCAATTACGGTTCAGGTCCTTGGGATCTGTTCAGCATTAGCTGTTACTACCTTGGTCTACCCTTCAATAATTATGGCTGTTGCTGTAATTTTCGTAATGGTTTTCTCCAATTTAACCACTTCTTTATTGCGTAATTATATTCCAAAGCAGGTTCGAATGATCGTGCAGCTGGTAATTATCGCATCCTTGGTTACTATCGTTGAGTTAAGTCTTAAAGCGCTAAATTTTGCAGTTTATAAGCAATTGTCCGTCTTTATCGGATTGATTATTACCAACTGCATAATCATGGGGCGATTAGAGGCTTTTGCCCTAGCCAACAAGCCTTGGCAGTCCATGTTAGATGGTTTAGGCAATGCCGTTGGATATGGCGCTATTCTTATTATAGTAGCATTTTTTAGAGAACTATTTGGTAAAGGAAGTCTGTTTGCTGGAAGCCCAATTGAGTTTAAAATTATTGGACCCACTCAGGAATTCCTAATCAACACCTCAGAAAGTGTTCTTTTTGGCTGGTATACTAATAATAACCTCATGGTGCTATCTGTTGCAGCTATGTTTATCATTGCTATTTTGATTTGGGTTCAAAGATCTTATAACCCTGAATTAGTTGACGTTTCATAAATCTGTAAAATGGAAGAATTAAATATATTTATCAGATCGGCTTTTATTGAAAACATGGTACTCAGTTACTTTCTGGGTATGTGTTCCTATCTGGCCGTATCAAAATCAGTTAAAACCGCCTTTGGTTTGGGATTAGCTGTAATTTTTGTCTTGGGTATAACGATGCCTATTAACTGGGTAATCACTGAATACTTGTTAAGTGAAAGCGGTTTGTTTGGGGTAGACCTAACCTTTTTACGCTTTATACTGTTTATAGCAGTGATTGCTTCAATGGTTCAATTGGTAGAAATGGTTATCGAAAAATATTCGCCTGCACTTTATACTTCATTAGGGATTTTTCTCCCTTTGATTACGGTGAATTGTGCCATTCTAGGTGGGTCTTTATTCATGGTATCCAGAGAGTACAATTTTACCGAGTCTGTTGCCTTTGGAATTGGCGGAGGTTTCGGTTGGTTCTTGGCTATTATTGGCATTGCAGCAATCCGAGAAAAAATTCGCTATTCAGATGTGCCTCCGGGACTTCGTGGATTAGGTATGGCTTTCTTGCTAACTGGCTTAATGGGAATAGCTTTTATGTCCCTTATGGGTATAGACCCAGCATTACTGGCCGTAGGAGGTGAAAATTAAAAAAAGATGACCATGATATTTGCAATTTCGTTCATGCCTATTGTTTGGGCAGTCGTTGTATTTAGTTTGTCGATTTTAGGTTTAGCTTTTATGCTGATTTTGGCGCGTAGACAATTGGTGCCCCAGGGCGATGTCGAGATCGTAGTCAATGGCGATGAAGATAACCCGCTTAAGGTTAAACCAGGAAGTAATTTACTTTCTGTACTTAGCGACGAAAATATATTTCTACCATCTGCTTGCGGTGGTGGCGGAACTTGCGCTATGTGTGAGTGCCATATAGACGAAGGTGGTGGAGATGTCCTGCCAACCGAAATGAATCACTTAACGAGAAAAGAGGCTGCCGAAAATAAGCGTTTAGCTTGTCAAGTTAAAGTCCGGGAAGATATGCGCATTAGAATTCCAGAAGAAATATTTGGTATTCAAAAGTGGGAATGTGAAGTGGTTTCTAATTATAATGTAGCAACTTTCATAAAGGAATTTGTTGTGCGTTTACCAAAGGGAGAAAACCTAGATTTCCAACCTGGAGGATATATTCAAATTGATGTTCCAGAAATTACTGTTGATTTTGGTAAAGATATTAACATAGAGCCTCACCCTGATGATCCGGCTGGACCTGATAAGTTCAAGGAAGATTGGGATAACTTCAATCTTTGGGAATTGAAAATGGTGAACGATGAAGAGCAGTTTAGAGCATATTCCATGGCCAATCACCCGGCAGAAGGCGATATCATTAAATTGAATATCCGGATTGCTACTCCACCTTGGGATCGATCAAAAAATCAGTGGATGGACGTTAATCCCGGCGTTTGTTCTTCTTATGTTTTTGGTAGTGAGCCAGGTGATAAGGTTACGATTTCAGGACCTTATGGTGAGTTTTTTATTAAGCCGACGAATAAGGAAATGATTTACATAGGTGGTGGAGCGGGTATGGCTCCCTTGCGTTCACACCTCTTTCATCTATTTCACACGGAGAAAACAAAAGATCGTAAAGTTTCCTTCTGGTATGGAGGGCGTTCCAAGCGCGAATTATTCTATGTAGATGAGTTCCGCGATATTGAAAAAGAATTTGATAACTTCAGATTTGAGGTAGCACTATCAGAACCTCTTGAAGAAGATAACTGGAAGGTTAAAGAAGATTTAGATAGCAAAGGAGATGGTTTTACAGGTTTTATCCATCAAGTGCTTATAGAAAATTATCTAAAAAATCATCCTGAACCTGAGGAAGTTGAGTATTATTTCTGTGGTCCGCCCCTAATGAACGCAGCTGTTATTCAGATGCTTGATGATTATGGTGTGCCTGAAGAGAATATTTCCTTTGATGACTTCGGAGGATAAGAAATAAAGTATACTTGAATAGAAATAAAGGCTGGTGTTCGCACCAGCCTTTTTTATTTTTTGGTGTAAAGCAATTCGAAAAAATAGTTCTTCTGATCCTCCCAATGCTCTATGATGTGTAAACCGGATTTGAGCCCGAGGTCTTTTAAATCCTCCAAAGTATATTTCCTGCTGGTTTCTGTCTGTATGAAAGTCCACGCCGGTAAATTAATATCTTCCTGATCGGATAGATGTATGGTTTGTTGCTCTCGATTGACTAAGAATGCTCTCACCTCCTTTTGTTGTGGATGATAAAAGGAGTAAAACTCAAAACAATTGGGGTCCAAAGAACTGGAAGTTACCTTATTTAAACGTTGGATAAGGTTAAGGTTAAAAGCTGCTGTCACCTTGTTTTTATCATTATAGGCTGCTGAGATGATATTTGGATCCTTGACTTTGTCCGCACCAAGTAGTAGTTGGTCTCCAGGCTTCATTGCTGATCCTATACCTTTCATGACATTCTCTTCTTTTTGACGGGTATAATTCCCAATATTAGATCCCAGGAACATAATAAGGCTGGTCCTGTTTTTATCAACATGTTGGAGTGCTTCATGATTATATCCCGGTCGGGGTTCAATTTCAATAAATTGATATTTATCTCCGATCCGCGAAACTAGTTGATATAAAACTGAGGGATCTATGTCAACGGGTTCGTAAACACAGGGAAATTTCAATTTATCCAGTTCATCTAAAATAAGCTCAGTTTTTCGCCCATCTCCAGCACCCAACTCCATGATCTGCAGCTTGCTGGATGCGTTTTCTACAACTTTTTTGATTATGTCCGTCGCTGCATGCTCAAATATATTCCATTCCGCAGCAGTTAAATAGTACTCAGGCTGCTCCATGATTTGTTGAAACAGTTGGCTGCCTTTTTCATCGTAAAGGTATTTGGAGGAAATACGTTTTTTCTCTCCTTTTAGCCCTTCTAAAATGCCTTGCATGAAATCTTTTCTCATTTGGTTATCATCTTAAATTAGACAAAAACGCCTCAGCTTCTTGTAAAATAATGTCCAATCCCAGCTCAAGTTCTTTCTCGGCGCGACATAAGTTGAGTCGAAAACCTCCTTCTACTATACCAAAATTCCAGCCTGGATTTACCCAAACTGCATGTTCATCCTTAAGCTTACTGATAAATGCCTTTTGAATGCTTTGAGGTGACTCGATATCGATATATGCATACATACCTGACCTTCGCTGCCTGTACTTCAACCATGTATTATCACTCCATTTATCATATAAAATTTCCCAGCGTCGTGATATGGCTTCTTGCAATAGATTTCGGATATCAGATTCATCTGCCTGAGCCTTAAGGGCCATGTGCTGAGAATACACCGCCGCTCCATAGCTGCTGCTGTAGTGAAATGGAAATAGTTTTTTATATAGTGAATATTCCGCCACCAAATATCCAATGCGATATCCTGCCAATCCGGTTGCCTTCGAGTAACCATGAACAATAATGCTTTGGGATAGCCCATGAAAGGTAGCCCAAGAACAAAACCCATCTTCTGGAGTCATGTACCAGTCATAGATTTCATCCGACAAAACGTAATTTGATGGGTTGCGCTGAACCCAATCAGACAAAACTTGAAGGAAATCAACGCTAAAAACCTGCGAAAGGGGATTCGAAGGATGCGTAAGCAAATACATTACGGGCTCACCTTTTTCAAGACTACTCAATTCCGCCCCAAGCCCCTCGGCAGTGGTTGCTCGGGAAAGATCATAGGGAATATCTAAAAGATCCAGGGTATCTGAAAAATAGCCCCAAGAGGGATGTTGAAGTATAACACGTCCTCCTATGGACTTGATCCAAAGAAGGCTGGTAAAAATGGCTTCCGTACCGCCGCAGGTTACCATCACATTTTTGGTTGACATTTCACCTTTCACCCCTTTTTTATCAAATCGGCGGTAAATAGCTTCTTGCAAATCGGGCAGCCCCTGAAAGCCAACAATAGAAAGATCATCCACTTGATCCGCTTGCGCTTTCCATTTTTTCTGCCAGGGTCGCAATTCTGGCAACTCGTTTGTACCGTAAGCAAAGTTAAGAGCCTTTTTTTTCATGTATTATTATTTAGCCAATCGGAGTCCTGTAAATTGCCATCGTTTATCAGGGTGGAAAAAATTGCGATAAGTAGGCCGATAATGCCCCGGTGAGGTAGCCACTGACCCTCCCTTTAATACCATCTGGTTTACCATAAATTTCCCATTATATTCTCCGATTTCTCCCTCCCAGGCCTCAAAGCCGGGATAGGGCAAGTAAGCCGACGACGTCCATTCCCACAATTGATTATTTGACTGAACAGCAGGCTCGATTAGTTCTCTTTCGATTTCGGTGCATAGCCGCCTGCCTGCCCACTGGGCAAAAGCAGTGGCTTCGTAATAACTTATATGAGCCACGGGAGCCTCTGGCCTCCATTCTACACGGCCTGCACATGTGTATTCAAGCCAATGGTCGCCTTTGTCTATCCAATATAACGGATGCGTTGTGCTCTGCTTTTGACGCCAGGCCCAACCATCCGATAACCAAAGCATAGGGTCTAAATATCCTCCATCTTTTATAAATTCCATGTACTCTTTATTGAGGATCGGAGAACGGTCTACTTCGGCTTGAATTTGATAAACAGTATGACATGGGCGCTCGTTATCGAAGCAAAAGTCGGAGGTTTGCGCACCAATCTTTTTCAAGCCCTCATCAATTCGTATCGGACCGATCTCGTTAGGCTGCTTGCCGATAAGAGGCTTATCCAAGAATCCCGTGTCGAGGTAATTCTGAAATAAGATATACTTCAAATCAGTGATCATGAGCTCCTGATGCTGCTGTTCGTGTTGCATGCCCAGCATCACCACTTCAGATTTGTAGCCATCCTGTCCAACTTTCGAAAAAAAGTTGGCCATAGCATCATCCACATGCCGCCTGTAGTCAAAAATCCGTTTTAGCTTTGGCCGCGTTTGAAATCCCCGACGATCTCGTTGGACGCGATCTCCCTGACTATTGTAGTAGCTGTTGAATAAAAAGTTAAAGTTAGAATCGAATTCCTTGTAGCCATCAAGCTCAGGTATAAGGATGAAACGCTCAAAAAACCAGCTCGTGTGTGCTAAGTGCCATTTCGTAGGACTTACATCTTCCGAAGGCTGTACGACGGTATCTTCCGGTTCTAGCGATTGGCATATTTTCAATGTCCGCTGTCGAACTTTTTGGTATTCCTGCAGTCCCGGATGGTGTTTCTTATCTATTTTAAGTTTCATCGATTTTCTATATAAATTACGTAGCATTATATATTCCTTACACTTAAATAATAATAAAAATGGTTTAAAATAAAAAATCAAGTGGGGCTGGAACAGCAGATCTTCTCTATTACACGTATTAATAATGAATGATCATGATTTTTATGAATTACTTATTTTGCCCCGGATGTTTCCCCACGTCTGGGGTTTTTAAAAATTGTATATAATGTACTTAAAAATTATTTGGGGGTGCCCCTCACCAAATTATTGGTGAGGGTCGGGCTATTCGGCGCTGCGCGGAGCTTGGCCCTTCGGGCCGCTCACCGGCTTTCACGCCCAGGCTATCGCTTGCGGTGGCGCACCTACTATCCCTCACCCAACAAATTTGATAATACTTACATAGGCGAGATATCCATAGGGTTGGCTGTTAATTCCCGCCTTCAGAAAGGTTGAAGCTTTTTTTCTTTTCTTGGTTGAGGCGATAACTGAAAGTCATAACAATTGCTCGCCGTACCCGCCACTGAAAGACAGATTCTGATTTATATTCCGGCAAATCAATTTGATTTCTCCACTTTCGAGTATTGAAAATATCGCGCGCCATAAGCGTTAGGGTAGCTTTGCCATTTAGGATGTCTACAGATCCACCCAAATCCCAGCTGTAAATGGCTAAACGTCGGCCCTGAGTGGTGATTTCAGGAGCTCGGTAATCAAAAGAGCTTTGAATTTTCCACTTACTGCTCAGGTCCCAATTGGAATTTATTTGGCCGCTCCAGGTGTAGGTGTCTGCCGCATACTCAGTGCCTTCAAACACTCCTCTAGTGCTCGACCGAAAAAAATTAAGGTCTGAAGTTATGTCCCAGGAATCCAGAATATCGTAACTAAAGTTAAATTCCAATCCTGCACTTTTTCTAGTGGCCAGATTTACAGGATAACGTATGGTCGTTCCATCATTAGAAGGTAAGATAATTCTTTCGATAACTCCTTCTGTCAATCGGTAATAGAGACTGGCTAAAAATGTACCTTTTCCAAAATAGCGAAGGTACCCCAATTCACCCGAATGCGTGAATTCCGGTCTCAGGTTTGGATTACCTATGGAATTATTTCTGGGATTATTATAATTAGAAAAGGGCAATAATCTCCTGAAATATGGTCTACTAATCCGCCGACTATAGCTGATTTGGACCTGGTCTTTTTCCGTGGCTTTGTAGCTTAGATTTAATGAAGGAAATAGATTGGTGTAATCTTGATCATTTTGTGTTTCAGAATCTAAAAGTGCAGCAGTGATATCTGATACTTCGAGGCGTAAACCCACTTGAGTACTAAATGCACCCCACTCATAACCCCCAATCAGGTATGCAGCATAAATGTCTTCAGTATATTGAAGCTGATCATTAAATTCGGGTAAAGGATCAAAGGTATTCTCTTTCTCCTCTTCGACAATAAAGTCGTTGTTTACCGTTCTTAAGTCTATCCGCATCCCACCTTCTAGCGTTAAACTTTCTGTAAGGGGGTGGGTATAATCGGTTTGGAATAAAAAAGTAGTTTCATCCTCTGTATTTGATGAACGTTGAATTAAGGTCTCGTCGGTTTCTAATTCATTTTGAACATAGTCAGCAATTTCCGTGTCATCGTCTAAAATATATTTAAAATCAACTGTCCATTTTCTATCCTGCTGATCGAATGTTTTAGTAAAGTTGACAGCAGCTTCTAGATTGTGTTCTGTTTCATTTTCAACTGTATTTCGAGTTGTTTTATTCAATAATGTTTGTGAAGCATCAAAATCCCGATATATGACAGTAGCATCGTTTCTATCTTCGCCACTTCTGTATAGCAAAGTAGCTGTTAATAAATTCTTTTCGGAAATATTCCAATCCAATCCTCCCTGAACATACCCTCCTAATCCTCCGCGGGTTTGGTCTGTCTCACTCGTAAAGAAATCTGTAAGAGTGCCATTATTAAAAAAGCGCTGTTCTGAATTTCCACCGCCTGGAGCTCTTCGATAATCGAGACCAAAATTGGAGAAAAAGTTCAGTTTTTGATGTCGATAATTTAAATTGTAAGAAGCTCCGATTTGGGTAGGGTATCCGATGGTCGTTCCGAAAGAACCATTAAATCCTTTGTCCTTATTTTTTTTCAAAATGATATTAATGATACCGGCTTCTCCTTCAGCCTCATAGCGAGCGGATGGATTGGTGATTACCTCGACGCTTTCTATAATGTCACCCTGCATCCTCAATAAGGCTTCAGTTTCGCCAGCACTGAGAAGACCCGAGGGCTTACCATTCACTAAAATACGCACAGATCCACTCCCTCGTAGTGACACATTTCCTTCTGTGTCCACATTTACTGAGGGTACATTATTTAAAATATCAGCGGCATTATTGCCAGCACTTGTTAAATCTTTTCCAACATTAAAAACCCTTCGATCTAATTTAAAAACCATCTGAGACTTCTCAGCAGTCACTTCCACTTCCTCTAATGCTACTGCACCGCTTTTTACCCTTAAGGTTCCAAAGTTTTTATCTCCAGAAAGAGCGAAAGCTGGGATTTGATAATCTTCAAATCCCATAAATTTTATTGTGCCATAATAAGATCCTTTCTCCAGGTTCACAGTAAATTCGCCATTATCTTCCGAAAGGCCATTGCCGGCCATCGTACTATCTGCAAGCTGAAAAAAGACCACGGTAGCATAGGGTAGAGGCTCATTGGTCTCGTGGTCTATTATCTTACCGCTTACTTCCAAGTTTTGCCCCTGCATGGATATCAGGCCTATCATATAAAGACAAGTAAAAAACAATCGTAGTATCATGTAGGAGGAATGTATCATCGTTAAGATAATGTAGATTGACGCTATTTGTTTAATATTCTATCCCCTGAATTGTGTTGATCTAAAAGTACAAAAGAGAATGAAAGTTAAATAGCTTTAGTGAAAGAGGCTCCTACGAATGGGTTTGAGCTGGCTGAAGTTTAACAATCTAAAAAGTAGAAGGCGTCCTAGAATTGGTAGCGAGATAGCAGGCTTTGTGTTAGGGATAGGAAGTGCGCTACCCGGCTATATTGCCGGGTAAGCGGCCCGTAAGGGCCAAGCTCTGCGCAGCACTGGATAGCCCGGCGGTGGACCATGAAAAGAGGAGGGTTTTAATAGAATACCAACTTAAAGAATAAGAAAGAGGAAACTATCAAAAGATACATTCCACCGCAACACCCAAATAATTTAAAGCCTATTCGAGGCCAATCACAAAAATGGGTGTTAAATGAGGAGATCGGGATATACCGCCGGGATTGATCCCCATCTCACCTTCTGGTATTTCGCGTTGCATTTCCTCATAATAGGTTTCCCATATGGGAAGAAAAGCGCCTTCAGCGTTTAATTTAAATGTCATAGGTTCAAGGGTGAAAATGGGAGTATTCGACACTGCAAAGGCATCGTAAAGTAGCTCGGAACAATAATATTGATTATCTCCATAAATGTAAATGGAATCATAGGCCGCCCCTTGCTTTTCGTCGATAAATTTGAGGGCTGAGGGAATACGGTTTTGCTGGCTTTCATTCAATCGCATCACCAGAAGCTGTGGAGTTCCGTTTTTTATGCTGCGGGCGACAAAAGTATCTAAAGGGGTCCATTGTACGCCACTAGATATTGCCTCACCAACATAAATATTGTCGTTTGTGCGTTTAACTATACCAACATGAGAAAAACGATAGGAGTTATAACCCATAGTTACGGATTCAATCGCCTCACAGAGTGGACAGTCGAGATCCTGAAAAATGAAATCGCCGTCTGACAGAACAATGTCTAAACGGTGCATGTAGCTTTGTGCAGAAATAGGAAGGTATATACAAGCTATGAGCAGAAGAACTATTATTAGTCGCATGGCACAAAGATAAGGGATAAACCTTTTTCGAAAAAGGCTTGGGAAGTAAGTTTAAATTCAGTATATTTTATCAAAAATAAAATGTTTATGAGCGAATATGAAACATTAAGTCAGGCGACAAATGCTCTCCATGAAAAGGGATTTACCGAAGATTTCAATCAGTGGGATCAGGAGCGCTTACTGCAATATATCCAAGGAGAAGATGGTAAAGATATTGAGATCGTCAATTTTTTTCGATTTGAGGGAAACAGCGATATGGGTTCAAATACCATTTTATATGCTTTAAAAACTTCTGATGGAATACAGGGTGTACTCATTGATGCGTATGGAACCTATGCCGGACAAACAGTTTCTAAAGAGGTAGTAAAAGGACTGGAAATTCATCGAAAGGCGTACGAGAAAAAATCTTGATGAGGGGACTACATTTTTATATTATTCTGGTCGTTGGTAGCATTGCTATGGGGTGCTTTTCTAATAAAGAAGCGATCGACGAGACGTCTCAGGAGGCTCCAGACATGCATACCAGTCGAATCTCACTGGATTGGCCAGGGTCGTACATAGGTCTCCTTTGGTGTGACCATTGTGGGGGAGAGTTTTATGGTATACACTTAGAGGAAAATCAAAACTATCGTTTAAAGAAGGTACACTTGGGAGGCTGCGAGCCCATGTCAGTGCAGAGTGGACAGTTTACCTGGACGAATGGAGATAATGCTGTTCAACTAGGTGAAAATGAAGTTTTTCAAGTTCACGAGTTTGCACTTGTGCAAGAGACAATCTATTTGGTTCCTACAATGAAAAATGGAACAAACTCCTCCAGTGAGAAACTACGTTTTCCGCAAGTGGATGTAGGCCCTTTAGCGAATGAAATTCCAGCGGATTTATTAGGCGATTGGGGAGTGTATAGAAGGTTTGAAAAGAATGGAAAAGTTATTGAAAACACATTTTCTACCCTATCATTTACAGATGGTGGTAAGATCAGAGGAGAATCAGCGTGCAACGCGTATCACGGCACGTTTTCTGTTCCGGCCACTCACCGGCTAGACTTAAGTCCCATTTCGAGTACAAAAATGTCATGTCCAAATTTATCAGCTGAAAAGGAATATTATGATGCACTGAGCCAGGCCACCTATTATTTCAGATTCGGGGAGTACCTTATCATTATTTCAGAAGATTTGCAACCGCTTATATGGGCACTGGGTAAAGTCAAATAAATTTAAGATTTGCAGAACAATTTAGCTTGAACTATCTTTAGTTTATAGTGCTTAAAAAGCCTATTTATAATTTAAATCCATCCCGTTATAAAAGACAAGAAAATTAGCGAAATTATATTGACGATAGAAGGAGTTGATTTAATTGATTTGTTTGGTCATGAAAATCACAAACTCAATCTTCTTCGCAACGCTTATCCCGATATTCAGATTACATCCAGAGGAGATAATGTAAGATTGAAAGGACACAAAAAGGGGACTCAGTCCGCCAAAGCTCATTTGGAATTAATGGTCAGAACTCTCAAGGAGCAAGATGAATTGCCCGAAGGAACAGTAAAAGAAATGCTTACTGACTCTCACGCCTTTAGCAACAAGCTCAGTCCTAAAAATCCAGGAAATGTAATCGTTCACGGTAGGGGAGGAAAAGCGATCAAGGCAAAGACAAAAAATCAAAAGCGTTTAGTTGAAGCGACGGAAACCAATGATGTAGTATTTGCTGTGGGGCCTGCAGGTACGGGAAAAACCTATACGGCTGTTGCACTTGCGGTTCGCGCATTAAAAAATCGCAGAGTTAAGAAAATAATTTTGACGCGCCCGGCAGTAGAGGCTGGAGAAAGTTTGGGTTTTCTTCCAGGAGATTTAAAGGACAAGGTGGATCCCTATTTACGTCCGCTCTACGACGCCTTGGATGATATGTTGCCCATGGAGAAACTCAATTATTTCATGGCTAATCGGATCATTGAAGTTGCTCCCTTAGCATTTATGCGTGGGCGGACATTAGACAATGCTTTTGTGATTTTAGATGAAGCGCAAAATGCGACACTGTCCCAAATTAAAATGTTTTTAACTCGTTTAGGGCCTTCTGCAAAGTATATTATTACAGGGGATCTTACCCAAATTGATTTGCCCTATCACGGTCACTCCGGACTGCGTCAAGCCATTCGAATGCTCAGTCATTTAGATGAGATTGAAAAAATTGAATTGACTAATGCAGATGTTGTGCGTCACCGTTTAGTGAAGCGGATCATAACTGCTTTTGATAAATTTGAGAGTAAAAAGCGTAACCGTCGAGCTAAAAAGGAAGAAGAGTAAAAAAGGCACTTAGCCTGAACTCAGAACGTCTAGTCAATGAATTGGTGTAAAATATCTCCACCTCTCTCCATCCCTGACTCTATTAGTATTGAAGTGCCTGCATCGAAGAGCATTTTTAATCGATTGCTAATCATACAAAGGTTGGCTACGCATGACTTTTCCATAGAGAAAGGACCGTTAGCTTTAGACTCCATTCAGTTGCAGCAAGCCTTATTGTCCTATGATGCAGGAAGCAAGGTCATCGAATCCGGTGAAGGAGGCACTAGTTTTCGTTTTTTATTAGCATACTTAGCAACCGTAGGGTTTGAAGGAGAATTAGTGGCTTCTGGGTCTATGGTTGATCGACCAATAAAACCCTTAATACGAGCCTTAAACATCCTTGGAGCGAATGTCAAGCAGGTTCCTAATACGAATAAATTATCAGTTTATTTGACCAAGGGGAATATGGAAGGCGGAGAAATTCAATTGGATACAAGTATCAGTTCTCAATTTGTTTCTGCTTTACTACTCGTGGGCCCATATTTATCGAAGGGATTAGTTATTCAAACTTCGGAGCTTGTCGTTTCCGAATCCTATATTTCGATGACCGTTGAATTAATGAAGCGATTTGGGATTGAGGTTCAATATTCCAATCATTTGATATCGGTCCCATCGGGGGCATATCTTTGGTCCGAGGAGCAGCCTTTCACAGTAGAGAGTGATTGGTCTGCTGCAAGTTATTTTTGGATGCACAGTCATAGTTTAGGGCTCAAAGAAGTTCATGGCCTTGGATTGCATAAAAAAAGTTTACAGGGAGATGCTATCCTTCATCGCTGGGCATCGCGGCAGGGGAGTGAAAGTTTTTTCACCCGGTCGGGTTGGACTCATAGACTCACGAACCAAGCGACGGCTTTTTTCGGAAGTGAATTTGAGGGTCTGCTTATCCCGGATTTGGCAATGAGTCATATTTCTCTTTATGCTTTTTTAGGTCACCCAATAACTTACACGGGCTTGTCTACTTTAGCCTTTAAAGAAAGCGATCGATTAAAGGCACTTCAGAAAGAATGGGCAAAAGCAGGTATCGAAATATGTTTTACTGAGCAAGGGGAGTTGGTAGTACGTCCATCTATTACATCAACAGGGAATGATATTAAGCAGCTAATAATTGACTCTCACGGTGATCATCGGATCGCCATGTGTTTATCTGTGCTGGCCTCAACAAGGACTATTTGGATTAAAAATCCAGAGGTCGTAAGCAAATCTTTCCCTAACTATTGGATAGAGCTTTCAAAACTGGGATATGAGATACAAACTAATATTTCTCCAGAATCTTGATTTCTACGCGCTGGTTTAATTTGTTTGCGATTCGATTAACACTTTCTACAATAGGTTTTGTGTTTCCATAACCAACGGGTACTACACGGTCCTCTTGAATTCCTTTTTCAATGAGATAGTTTCTTACGGACTCCGCTCGTCGTTGCGACAGTTTTTGCGCGTACTCCTTTTTTGGTTTCAAATTAGCATGTCCACCAATTTCAATTTTGACATTTGGATAGTAATCCAAGAACCGATAAATTTCGTCAATGACCTGCTGAGATTCCTGGCTTATATTAGTGCTGTCTGCCTTAAAATGTAAGCTTCGAACCCGTATGGTTTGGTCTTTGCTCACCTTGTCAATTTGAAGTTCAGGCATGATGGATGGCTGTATGTACTGCTTTTTTGTAAGCTGTTTCAATTTTGCTTCGCGCTTTGTTTCACTTTCTTCCAAGGCTTTAGCGGCAGCACGGCGGTTTATTGTCTTCTGATCGGTATCCGTTTCATTTTCTTCTACTTGGGCAATATTTTCAGAACAAACAACTTTCCGGATGTTGGAGGTATGATCTACGAGTAGATTTCCATTATATGGAAATAAAACCGGTGTTTTATAGTAAGCCTCAAAAGTGATCGTGCGATAACTTCCGGAGGGCTTCATTTCTGTGACATAAGTTTTCCATTCAAAATTTGAAACTGGAGGAGATTCGTAAAGCAATTCTGACCGTCTGCAGATCGCTGTCCCTCCGTAAATCCGAAGGACCACAGGCTCATCATAATTTTCAGTTCGCCCTGTCATTCTGCTCTGACTGATATAAATTTCGGATCGGCACAGGTCAATTTCCATTTCGTAACAAGAGTCTGGCTTTAAGGGAGCAGGTAAGTATTGACTTATACTTTCATAAGTTTCATTATCCCGAACAACCATGCCCAGATATGTTTTCCCATCTGCTGGTGGTTTTTGCACATTCCAATAACTGGAAGAGTCAGATGCAGGATGCACATCAGTTGGTGATTCCCCAGGGAAACCGCAGTCTGCCCAACCTCTTGGGGGTTGCGATTGCTTCGGCAAATCTTCAAATGACCCATTAGTGAGTGGAATCACGTCTTGGCCAGATGAACTAAAATGAGTCATCATTAGAATTAATATTCCAACTATCAGTTTTATAAACTGTCGGAGCATAGACTCTTTATTTTTGATTTAAACGGTCACTACACAAAAAAAGATATATAAATGTAGGAAAATGTGCTTACGAGAAGGCATTTAGGCCCGTAATGTCAAGTCCCGTAATCAGCAAGTGTACATCATGTGTGCCTTCATAAGTAAGAACAGTTTCTAAATTCATCATGTGCCGCATAATTGGATATTCGTTTGTTATACCCATTCCTCCATGTATTTGTCGTGCTTCCCGGGCTACTTCAAGTGCCATGTGTACATTATTCCTCTTCGCCATAGAAATTTGTGCGGGGCTAGCTTTTCCATCATTAGCCAATTTCCCTAACCTCCAGGCCATCAATTGAGCTTTTGAGATTTCCGTTATCATCTCTGCCAGCTTTTTTTGCTGCAGCTGAAATTGGCCTATGGGCTTTCCAAACTGCTCTCGCTCTTTTGAGTAGCGAAGTGAGCTATCATAGCAATCAAGTGCTGCACCGATAGCACCCCAGGCGATACCATATCGTGCTTTTGATAAGCATGAAAGGGGCCCTTTGAGACCAACCACCTCGGGCAATACATTTGATTTAGGTACTCTAACGTCTTCAAAGACCAACTCACCCGTAATGGATGCACGTAAAGACCATTTTCCGTGTATTTCTGGCGCAGAGAAACCATCCATATCACTTTCTACAATAAGGCCTATGATTTTCCCATCTTCTCTTTTAGCCCATACGACAGCAATATCTGCTACAGGTGAATTTGTAATCCACATTTTTGCACCGTTTAGAATATAGTGATCTCCATCATCCTTAACATTCGTAATCATACCGCTGGGATTCGATCCATGGTCTGGTTCAGTTAACCCGAAACAACCGATAAGCTCACCAGATGCAAGCTTGGGGAGATACTTTTGTTTTTGATCCTCCGATCCAAATCTAAATATGGGATACATCACAAGACTTCCCTGGACTGAAGCCATTGACCGGATGCCGGAGTCTCCGCGCTCCAACTCTTGCATAATAACGCCATAAGCCATTTCATCCATACCTCCACCTCCGTATTTTGCGGGTATGGAAGGTCCATAAGCACCTATTTCGGCCAGACCTTTATATAAATGTTCCGGGCACTCTGCTCGTTCAGCGTAATCTTCTATGATGGGAGAGACTTCTGATTTCACCCAATCTCTAACGGATTGTCGTGCAAGCAAATGATCTTCACCTAAAAGTTCGTCGATATTAAAGTAATCGTGATGTTGGTATTTATCTTGAGATTTTGACATATTATGATTGATGTTTTAGTATATTGTTCAACTAGAATTTATAAGCCACTAAATTAATAAAAGTTTCCTCAATTATGAGTCAGATTGGAATTGAAGGGATGGAGTTTTATGCTGCTATTGGGTACTATTCGCAGGAACGCTTAGCAAGAGGTAAATTCACTATAGATGTCCATATTGACGTAGATACAGGGCTTGCAGCGAGAAATGATGACCTAAACTCGACCATTAATTATGAAAAGGTATATGATATTTGCGCTAAACTCATGCAAAATGAATATGACCTTATCGAGACAGTAGCGCATAAAGTGGCTCATGAGATTAAATCAGCTTGGCCAGATATTAAAGAGGTGTGGGTGCGCGTTTCTAAATGGAATCCACCACTTCCAGGAGCTATTTCCCGTACATTTGCGGAAGTCAGAAACTAAAAAATAAAACAATGAAGCACGTATTAATATTCGCAGCCATTTTAATGATCAATTTAAGTTGTGATCCAAAAACTATTACCGATGCCATAAGTGGCAGCGGCACGGCTGTAACAGAGCAGGAAGTTGCAAGAGGTCTGAAAGAAGCTTTGACACAGGGAGTGGTAAAAGGAGCTTCTGAACTCGCTAAAGAAAACGGATATTTAGACAGTCCGTATAAAATACTATTGCCAGAAGAGGCTCGAAAAATTGCAGATAAATTAAAGGTGGTTCCTGGTTTTAATAATGTTGAAAACGAAATCACCCTTCGTATGAATCGTGCAGCGGAGCGCGCAGCCTCCTCTGCCCGGCCGATCTTTACAAACGCCATTCAAAGTATGACCATAAAAGATGCATGGAATATTCTAAGAGGTGAAGATGATGCCGCGACTCGGTATTTAAAATCAACGACTTATTCACCGCTTTACAATTCTTTTCAACCTGAGATTTTAGAAGCGCTTAATGAGGTAAATGCAGTCGATTATTGGGAGCGAGCTGTAAACAAATACAATAGCCTTCCTTTTGTAACTGAAATGAATCCGCGTCTGGATGATTACGTCACGGAAAAGGCACTTGTAGGTCTGTTTTCCAAAATAGAGATAGAGGAGGGTAAAATTCGAGAAAATCCCGTTGCTAGGACTTCAGATTTACTAAAAAGAGTATTTGCTAAGCAGGACGATTAACGCAGTAAGCAAGTATGGTTTGTCCCAATTTTATAGCCTGATGGCGTATCGACGGGCAGAATGGCAATAAGGTATATCTATCAATCTTAAAGATTTGCTTCCTTCTCTTTTTTAGTTTTCATGCGATTGGTAAGCTTTTGTACGACCTTAAATTCGCTTAGGAAAGTCCGTGCGACAACTCGAAATATGGTGTAGGTAGGGATGGCAAGTACCATGCCCAATACTGCTCCTATTCCAATCAGCACTCCTACCTGTGCCGCGAGAAGTACAACAATGAAAATCTCAAGCGGATGGGCCATGACGCGATTAGAAAATATAAAGGGCTGCAAAATCAGGTTGTCTAATAATTGCATGAGTGCAAAACTGAAAGCTACCTTTCCGAGTAACGGAAGCATCATGTCGTAAAATGGAAGTTCGCTGTTTGAAACGAGAGTTATAGCTAAAGCAAAGCCAGCTCCTAATGCAGGTCCTAAGTATGGAATTAAATTAAGGAGTGCAGCTATGATTCCAATCAGAAACGCATTTTCCAAACCTATTATGCTCAGCGCAATGGTAATAAATAAAGTAATAACTGTCATTTGTAACAGTACACCCTGAAAATAACGCTGCAATAAATATACTGTATCCTCCAGAGTGTTTTTCACCGCTTCTTCATATTGATTCGGCACGAGTGTGATAACAAACTGAACAAACATACCTCGCTCCTGGAGAAAGAAAAAAGATATAAATAGAACAGAAAAGATACCGATGAGGATTTCGGAGGCCCATCCAAAAATCTGTGTAAATATGGAGCCAATTTGTTCGGGAATGAACCAGGTATTAAAAAAGCTGATCACCATGTCATAGGAGAAGTTTTCATCTAATTCTACTCCTAAGTTTGTTAAAAATGTCCGCAATCTTTCCAAAGGTTCTTCTAATGCTGCAGCCATTGCAGCATAATCAAAGCTAGCCAGGCGCACAGCTTGATCAATAAGCACCGGGGCCAATAAAGATATGAGTAAAATGACAGCCCCCATAAATAAAATGAGCGTTAAAATAGCTGAAAGTCCAGGGCCCCAGCTAAAATTTTTGAGTTTAAAGCGATTGAGAAAAACCTTCATTATGGGCTGTCCGACTAAGGACAAAATGAAGGCCAGAAATAAGTACAATATAATACTGAAAAAAAAGTAAAGAGACAGGGCTAGTATCGCAACCGAAACCAATAAAAAAATATATCTATTATTCCTGAACATGCCTTAAAAGTAGAAGTTCTTCTAAGATTATCCAAGCTATAGGATTACACCTAAGCATTCTATTTCTTGATATGAGTAGAATAGCGGTCCCTGGCCCATGCGATTCGGATACTTTCTACTACATTTGTGGGAATCTGGTTAAGGTCTTATGAAGATATCTGTTATCGTTCCGATTTTTAACGAATCTACCACCTTGAATGTACTTCAGGAGCGGCTACTGACTGAATTGCCCAGAGTTACGGAGGATTTCGAAATCATTTTGGTGGACGATGGCAGTACAGATGACTCTTTTGACCAGATATGTGAGATGGCAAAGCGTAATTCTCATCTCAAATGGATCCATTTCAGTCGAAATTTTGGTCATCAAGCTGCTATTTCAGCAGGTCTTTCCTTTTCATCTGGTGATGCTATAGTTACCATGGATGGAGACCTTCAGGATCCCCCGGAACTAATAGCTGACTTAGTAGTGAAATGGACTTTGGGATTTGAGGTGGTTTATGCTCGGCGCAGCCATCGAAAAGGAGAGTCTTGGGTCAAGCTGGCATCAGCTTATGTTTTTTATCGGCTTTTAAAAATCATAACGCCTGTTGAAATTCCTGAAGATGTAGGAGATTTTAGGCTTATTGATAGAAAAGTACTGGATCAATTGCTAAGCATGCCCGAGCCTCATCAATATTTGCGGGGTCAAATAGCATGGATGGGCTTTTCTTCAACTTATGTTGAGTTTGAGCGCGCGGAGAGGTATGCGGGTGAGTCTAAATATAGCGCTTCAAAATTAATAGAACTAGCGTTGAATGGTATCTGGGGGTTTTCCAAGGTGCCAATAGTTTTACTTTGGTTATTAACAGGTACTTTATTTACGGGAGCAGTAGTTTTTCTGATCTGGGGCTGGAGCAAGGGGTTCCCATCTGAATTTTCGAAACTGGCTCCCTTATTATTTTTTATAGCTACCTTCATCAGCGGTGCGATGGCTCTTCTAGGTGAATATATCTATCGAATTTATAAAGGTGTTCGTAATCGACCGCCTTATATCGTAAAAGATACTAACTTATGATCCATTTCTTTTTATTAATCTTGAGCTTGCTTTTTTCGGAGTCCGAGCACGATTTTCATGTTTCGAGACTGACCATGGATTATCAATCAGAAGAAAGGCAATTTGAGGTGGCGCTTCACGTCTTCACCGATGACCTGGAGTTGGCACTGCGCGAGCGAGGTGCCCCAGACCCTAAGTTAAATACAAAGAGCGAGTGGAAAGATGCAGAGGCTAAAATTCAGTCCTACCTTTCTGATGTGCTACAACTAAAGACAGTAGCAGGAACTAATGTGATCTTTGAATATTTAGGGAAGGAGTCTTCCGATGATTATATGGCCACCTGGATATATTTTTACTGGAAATTACCTTCAGATGAAAATCATTTTATACTCAAACATCGTTTATTTTATGAGATATATGACGATCAACAAAACATTCTAAAAGTTAAGGGCTGTCAACCTGAAGGATTAAAGCTTCTCACTTCCCAGGATTCGAATGTTGAAATAAAATGCAAGGGATGATAAAGAAAATTTTGATACTCCCCATTCGATTTTATCAAATGGCTATATCGCCTTACTTGGGAAGTAAATGTAGATATACTCCCACTTGTTCCCATTATATGATTGAGGCGATTGAGAAAAGAGGTGCTATTCAAGGGCTCTGGCTAGGGGTGAAGCGAATAGGAAGGTGCCATCCCTGGGGCGGCCATGGATACGATCCTGTTCCGGACTCAAATGCTTCAAAAAATAAAGAAAAACAAAATGATAGAAAGACCAAGAAGACTTAGACGCTCAGATTCGATACGCCGAGGTGTTTCTGAGACAGTTCTTACTACAAGTCAACTCATCCAACCTTTATTTATAATAGGAGGTGAGGGCATTAGAGATGAGATAAAAAGTTTGCCCGGACAGTTTCGTATGTCTCTTGATGTGGCCATACCCTATATTAAAGAAGCCTTAAATTTAGGAATTCATCAGTTTATCCTTTTCCCTGTCGTACCCGACGAGAAGAAAGATCCGCTTGCTACCTACAGCTACCACTCTGATAACTTTTATTTAGAGTCTGCTACCCAAATTCGCGAACAATTTGGAGATGCCGTTACAATTATAAGTGATGTCGCAATGGATCCCTACAGTTCAGATGGTCATGACGGGATCGTTATAGATGGAAAAATTGTAAATGATGAAACCCTTGAGGTCTTACAAAAAATGGCGATAGCCCAGGCGCATGCCGGATTTGACTTGATAGGGCCTTCGGATATGATGGATGGCAGAGTATTGGCTATACGCCAAGCTTTAGATAAAGAGGGCTATTCGGATATAGGCATAATGTCTTATACAGCTAAATACGCAAGTGCCTTTTATGGTCCGTTCCGTGATGCATTAGACTCTGCTCCGAAATCGGGAGATAAGAAAACCTATCAAATGGATCCCTCCAATCGCCGCGAAGCCCTTCGCGAGGCAAGATTAGATTGCGAGGAAGGAGCTGACTATTTGATGGTAAAACCCGCAGTTCACTATATGGATATTATCAGTGACTTGAAAGTAAACTTTGACTTGCCTGTAGTTTGTTATCACGTAAGTGGTGAGTGTGCGATGCTAATGGCGGCCGCAGAAAAGGGATGGTTAGATTTACATGAGGGGGTTGCTGAAACCTTATTAGCTCTAAAACGCGCAGGAGCGGATTTGATTATCACCTATTTTGCCGTTGATTTCGCTAGGGAAATACAAGAAAATTAAGGCAGACGAGTTGCTGACTATTTTATCTTATATTTGTTAGCTGCTATATATAGTCTCTTATGCGTAAATTATTTACACTTATTACTGATTCTGGGAAAGATCACTTTACTGTTGGTCGAATGAAAGGTCTTATCCTTAAGGAAATTATGGATGCTCAAATTGTGGATATTACTCATGAGATTGAGCATTTTAATAGAGTAGAGGCTGCGCACCAATTACAAGCATGTTATAGGGATTTTCCCGAACAAACTATACACATCGTACATGTCAATGCATTTTATTCGCCTGTAAGCAAATGGGTTGCACTTAGAGCCAATAATCACTTTTTTATTGGTCCCAATAATGGCTTGTTTTCTTTAGTTTTTGAGGAACACTCATATGATGTCCACCAAATCGGCAGTACAGCGGATGTTGGACAGTGGCCGGGTCAGGTGATGACAAATGCAGCTATTCATATTGCGGAAAAAGGTACGCTACAGGATTTCCCCATTTGCGACGATTATGATCAGCGGATTAAATTGCACCCTGTAGTGCGAGAAAAAACGATCCGAGGTACAGTGATTTATATTGATGAGTATGGAAATGTAATCACTAACATCACTCAAGATCTTTATGAAAAGGTTCGAAAGGGCAGACAATTTGCTTTGTACTTTAAGCGCTTCGACCCCATCACCTATGTAAGCCAGCACTATGCCGAAGAAGGAGTAGGAGACACCCTCTGTCGTTTTAATTCGCTAGGTTTTTTGGAAATTGCTATTCACTTAGGAAGAGCATCTGATTTATTGGATTTACGACTTAATGATACGGTTCAAATTGAATTTTATTAACTATGTTACGAATTGTAAAAATGGTTTTTTCATCACATAGCAGCGAAGCATTTTTGAAGCATTTTCATAACTCAGCACCAAAAATTCGGGCTTTCCCTGGCTGTTTATCCCTCCAATTATTACGGGATAGGGATCAACCTCATATTTTCTTTACATACAGTGAATGGAAATCCACAGCAGATCTTGAAGCCTATCGAAAGAGTGAATTATTCACTTCCACCTGGGCTCGGGTAAAGCCACTGTTTAGAGAAAAGCCTCAAGCATGGAGTGTAGACCAAATTTGGCATGAATAAACAAAGCTTGAAGCGAGACCACATTTTACCGATAACAGCCAAAGAGTGGCTTATAAATATCCAGGCAAGTGACTCGGAAAGGTTATTTTGTATGGTGGATAAACGGGTAGAGGAATTATATAGCATAAAAAGCTGGGTAGACATTCCCACCCTTTGTTTACATGCAAATGAGAAGTCAAAAAATTTATCTACCGCAACTAAAATGTGGGAATTTCTAAGTGCTAATCGTGCAGATCGGGAAAGTCATATCATCGCTATTGGAGGGGGTATTATTACCGACATGGCGGGATTTGTCGCATCGACATTTATGCGTGGTGTCAGAGTAACATATATACCTACCACTTTACTTGGTATGATTGATGCGGCTATCGGAGGAAAAAATGGCATTAATTTATCTCATTGGAAAAACAGAATAGGATCGTTTTATTTCCCTGAGCAGACCATTTTAGACCTTCGTTTTCTAAAAACCTTGCCTCATTCAGAATGGCAAAATGCCTGGGCCGAAATACTAAAACACGCCCTCATAAGCGGGGGGGATGTCCTCCATCAAGTTTTTTCAGCGAGAACTGTTGAAGATTGTCAAGCCTTATGTTCTTTCTCATTTTTGAAAGAAGTCATGCAGGTGAAAATGGATTGTGTGGAGTCTGATCTCTTTGATAAAGGCATACGTAAAAAACTCAATGCTGGCCATACTGCCGGACATGCTATTGAATCACTCTTTTTAAAGGATTTTCGTATTATTCATCACGGTCAAGCTGTGGCAGCTGGTTTATGGATTGAAACTGAGATTGCTTTTTTTTCAGATTTGATCCTGGAGGATAAAAAGCGAATACTGCAACAATATATTGCTGAATTTTTTGATTTACCTGTTATTTCAAAAATGGATATCGATTCCATTTTTGGATTTATGAAAGGCGATAAAAAGAATTTAAATCGCCAGATTAATTTCTCCTTAGTATATGATTGGGGAGGTGTTGGTATAAATCACCAGGTTTCAAATACGATGATAAAGGATGCACTTCGTTCTTACTGCAATGCGATGGAAAACTCGTAACTTTGTAATTAAAGGTTTAACTTCTCCTAAATGGCAAAACGAAAAGAAAAATCCGAGGCTCCGGGCCCCACTAGAAATCAGCGGTTTTCCTCATGGGTTAAAAAGATATGGATCTTTTACGGCTTGAGTCTATTTGCCATATTTCTATTCCTTTATCTGTTTAGCTTTTCCGATCTGCCAGGATTTGAGGAGTTAGAAAACCCGGATATCGACTATGCCACAGAAGTATATGATCAATATGGGAGAGATGTGGGGCGGTATTATGTTCAAAACAGGGTAGCAGTGCCCTATGATAGTCTCAATCCGTATTTGGTAAAAGCGCTGATTTCAACTGAGGATGTACGTTATTTTGAACATTCCGGTATTGACGGTAGATCTTTACTTCGAGTTTTATTCAAAACTATTATTCTTCAGCAAGGGAGCTCTGGCGGAGGAAGTACTATTACCCAGCAATTGGCTAAGCAGCTTTATTCTCAGCGGGATTTCTCTGGGTTGGGCAAAATTGGAAAAGCTTTTCGTCTTATTAACTATAAACTTAAAGAATGGTATACCGCTGTCCGGCTTGAGCGTCGATATACGAAGGAAGAGATACTGGCCATGTATATAAATGAGTATGATTTTATATATGGAGCTTATGGAGTGGATGCGGCCGCTCGGACTTATTTTGGAAAAGAACAAAGCGAACTGAGTATTGACGAAGCGGCTATCCTTGTTGGTATGCTCAAAAACTCAGTGCTTTATAATCCGGTTAAGTTCCCAGAAAACTGCATCAATAGGCGTAATGTGGTCTTAGCCCAAATGGAAAAGAAGAAATACATTTCAGAGGCAGAAAAGGATTCCCTGCAAGCAAGTTCTCTCGACTTGTCAAATTTTGAGCGATCCTCCCACATCAGCGGCTCGGCCACCTACTTTCGAGCCTCCCTAGCAGAATGGTTAAAGGATATGATCCGAGAGCGTGAATTGAAAAATGCCAACGGTCAGATGTATAATATTTATCGCGATGGCTTAAAGGTATATACTACCCTAAATCTCGATTACCAGAAAATCTTAGAAAAAGCGGTAATAGAACATATGGAATCGCTGCAAAGTAAGTTTTTCAATCATTGGTCGGGGAAAGATATATGGTCGTATCGCTATGATAATATTGCTACTGATATTAAGCAATCAACACTGGATAGGCAAATTCAGGGAACCAGCAGATATCGTTCTTTATTCTCAAGAACATTCGCAGCTCATGCCGCCCAGATCAATTCCGATTTCGGATTAGACCTAAGGGATTATGATATCTCTAGAATGCTGAAAGCAGAAAAGGACCCCAATTACCTCAATCGTGTTTTAGCAAAAGGGTATATATCTGAATCGAAATTAAACGCATACCAAAATGTGATGGCATCTGATGTGTGGCCGAGCTTGAAGTCAGACTGGAAGGCATTTGAAGAAGAAATAGATCGCCAATTCTCCACAGAGCGTAAAATGACGGTTTTTGCTTACAATTCCACTGGAGAAAAGGATACGGTCATGAGTCCCTTAGACTCACTGAAATATCATCGAATGATCTTGCAGGTGGGTTCTGTCGCCATGGATCCCAATTCTGGTGCCGTCAGAGCGTGGGTTGGAGGTGCTGACCATAAATACTTCAAGTACGATCACGTATTATCCGATCGACAGGTAGGGTCTACTTTTAAACCTTTTGTTTATGCTACAGCAATTGCGTACCAAGGGTTCTCCCCATGCTTTCCCGTGACGGATGTGCAATACACCATCAAACCCGGTGAAGGAAATTTCAATTTGATAAAGCCCTGGTCACCTAAGAATGCAACAGACGAATATACGCGTGGCCCACTTACGCTTTACGAAGCTCTGAAGCAGTCCAAAAATACAGTTACAGTGTATTTACTTAAGCAGTTGGGTGACGTAAAACCTATACTTGGGCTAATTAACAATATGGGCATTGACAGCTCAGCTACCTTACCCAACGGCAGAAAGAAAATCCCTAGGCAACCTTCTATAGGTTTGGGTGCAGCCGATTTGAATGTTTTAGAAATGACAGGGGCCTACGGAACCTTTGCTAATGAGGGCGTTTATAACACCCCGTTTTTTGTGTCACGCATTGAAGATCGGAATGGGAAAGTAATCTATCAAAACGTATCAAAGAGTAATTTAGCCATCAACCCGGATGTAAATTATGTCATGGTAGAACTGCTGCGCAAGGCTGGGTCAGTAGCTAAGTATAAAGGATCCCTAAAGTCTGATGTGGGTGGAAAAACAGGAACGACTCAAGATCAAACTGACGCCTGGTATATGGGAATCAGTCCTAATCTCGTGCTGGGTACATGGGTTGGCGGTGAAGACAGATGGATCCGGTTCCGAAATATAGCCTTAGGTCAGGGCTCAACAATGGCAAGACCCATATTTACAGAGTTTTTTCGAAATCTCGAAAGTAGAGAGGAAGATCTCATAAATTTCAATTCTAGCGAAATGTTTAAACAGCCGGAAGATCTAAAAATAGAAACTGTTTGTGACCGGTATGGTACAGGCCAAGACAAGGACAGTGATACACCCCAACGTAATATTCAGCAGTTTGGACAATAAATATGCATCAGATATGACAAATAAAGTGCTGAGAACCTCATTTCTAATGTTTGGCTATATATGTATGATGTGGACGTTGAGTTCTTTTTCGTCATGCACACCACCTACGGATGCGGATCGAGATGGGGCTCCTCCTTTTTCGATCGATTTTTCAGATACATCCTTCGTCAGTTTATGGTATGCTCAGGTCAGGAACGACACAGGTATGATCCAAAAGTATTTAGATGCTAATGATCCCATGCGGCAATACGCTGCTTTGATGGCATTATCTACAACACCATCGACGCAGTTTGCCCCATCACTCATTCAGTTATTACAATCTCCCCATATTGAAATTCGCACTAGAGCAGCTTACAGTTTAGGTCAGATGGGAACCCCCTCCTCTCTGCCTGATTTGAAACAAGCGTTTGATATTGATGACTCTTTGATGCAAAGGCAGCATTATAATGCAACTATTCTTGAATCATCAGGAAGGCTCGGCGGCCCTAAGGAAGCCATGGAAATGATTACTGTCAGTACCTACTCTCCGCGAGATTCAATTCTCAACCTCGGCCGATTAAGGGGGTTATATCATATCGCTCAAAATGGCCATGAATTAAAAGAAGTGAAGCACTTCATGTTGAATGTAATTGCCCAACCTCTTCATCCCAGGGAAGCGCATTACATAGCAGCAGACTACCTGGCGCGCTTTAGTTCCGACCCTTTAGATACCTTACAATTTGGCCTTATCCGAACTTTCGAAAAAACGATTGACATTCAACTCAAACGACAATTGGCCCGCTCCTTACCCAACTGCTCGTCATCACGGGCAAATGAGTTATTGGCCTCTGCCTTTGCCAACGCAGAGGAAGATCCTACACTTCGGTTTCTTTGCGGTAGAGGCTTACTTAAAGACCGACCTCAACAGTCCAATCGCTTTTTCAAAAATATTTTAGGAGATCCCAATACCAAAATTAGTCAACTGGCAGCGCGCTATTTCCTCCAATATGGTAATCAGCACGATGCCCTGGACTATGCCGAATGGGCTAGAAAGGAATCCTTTCCAAAGTCTACGCGCTTTATTTTGTATGCCGCAGCATTGGAGAATTTACCCTTCTATTATCAGCTGTCAAAGCGCAATATTACTAAAGAATTACTGGCCTTCTGGCCGAATGATATGAGTCGAGCTGATCGAAAGATCCTTATTGAACAGTTGGTTTCTTCAGGTGATTTTTTTGAAGAAGTAGTTGCTTTCGCGCTCAAAGCTGAGGATGGAATTATTCGAACGGATATTTTGATCGCTCTCCAAAATGAATACTGCACAGATGGAAGTTGTAATTTTTCTGATTCACAGCGCAAAACAATTATTCCTTTACTGAAAAAATCTATTGAAGGCGAAACCAGTACTCAAACGGTTAGTGCAGAAATTGCTACAGAACTCGGAGTGGATAGACCCCAAGATTGGGCTTCAGACTCCTCTTTTGTATTGGCAGTCTACCAATCTCTGGAGTGGCCCCGACAGATCGAAGCGGGCAAGGCACTCGAGCTGCTATTAGACTCTTTGGACATTTCATATGTAAAGCGGAAAAAGGTAGCAGCAATAAAACCATATGGTCGAATTTGGGAGCGCATGAGTGATAGCACTCAATTAGTCGTAAAACTGGAGCAGGGTGAAATTCGTATCGCTCTATATCCCCATGAAGCCCCATTAACAGTAGCTCAACTTATTGCTGAAGTTGAAAGTGGATATTACGATGGCAAAGCTTGGCATCGCGTGGTTCCTAACTTTGTGGTTCAAACCGGATGCCCTACAGGCCACGGTTATGATAGCGGCGATTTTCTCTTGCCTACAGAGACAAGTCCATATGCACATTACCATAATGCGGGTTCTTGTGGAATGGCGAGCATAGGGCCACATACAGAGTCTAACCAATGGTTTATTACCTTGAGAGCTACCCCACATCTGGACGGAAGATATACAAAGTGGGGCCAAGTGATTTTTGGAATTGAATTATTAAATGATATAACAGCTGGGAGTATCATAAAATCCATGCACGTTGAAAACCTATCCAAATGACAAAAAAGACAGCACTTTATTCTACGCATATTGATTCCGGCGCAAAGATGGCGGATTTTGCAGGTTTCGAAATGCCCATAGTTTACTCTTCTATAAAAGAAGAACACAAAGCTGTTCGCGAACGCGTCGGCCTTTTTGACGTTTCTCACATGGGAACCTTTATTGTTGAGGGAGTGGAGGCCAGAAAGTGGCTTGATCACGTGACCACCAATAATGTATCTGCCTTGAGTGAAGGACAGGCTCATTATACTTGTATGCCAAATGGATCCGGCGGAATTGTCGATGATTTGCTGATTTATCGGCTTCCCAGTCAAAGCGATAAGCTAAAATATATGGCAGTCGTTAACGCATCCAATATTGAAAAGGACTGGAATTGGATGCATGAACACCACCACGGTTGTGACGCTACTGCAATAAACACCTCACAAAATACAGCCTTACTTGCGCTGCAAGGCCCTAAAGCCTCTGAGGTATTGAATAAGCTGACTGATATGGATGTTAGCGAAATCCCATTTTACCAATTTATACATGGAAAAGTGGGCGATCAATCTGATGTTATTATTTCAGCTACCGGATACACCGGTTCAGGCGGCTTCGAATTGTATTTCCCAGCAGACAAGGCTGAGCAAATATGGAGTCAACTCCTGAAGGCAGGGCAGGAGTTCGACATACTTCCTTGCGGTCTTGGAGCAAGAGATACCCTTCGCTTAGAAATGGGATTCTGCTTATATGGAAATGATATCGATGATACGACCTCTCCACTTTCCGCCGGTTTGGGCTGGATCACTAAATTGAAAAGCAAAGGAAAGTTCGTTGGTCGCTCTATCATAGAACGTCAGAAAGAGGAAGGGCTGGAACAGCGACTCGTTGGGTTTACCATCCAAGGTCGTCGTGTCCCACGCAAAGATTATCCCATACTCGATGAAAATGGACATACAATTGGTCGAGTTACTTCGGGCTCACTCTCGCCCACATTAGGTGTTCCGATTGGCATGGGATATGTAGAAAAGCCGCATAATAAGGTGGGGACTTCCATTCAAATAGATTTAGGCAAAAAACAAGTTCCGGCTGAAATTACTAAACGTCCCTTTGTCAAAGTTTAGAGATAGGTCCCCTCAATCTAAACTATTTAGCCATCCTGCCATTATATCCACGAATACTTTAACAATGGATTTTTATAGCTGTAGAGATAAGTTCCTTGAATCGTGGAGTTCCATGGCGTCCCAATGGGGGATCTCCAAATCCATGTCTTTGGTACATGCCAGTTTACTTATTAGTCCCGAGCCGCTTTGCGCAGACGCCCTGATGGAAAAAATCAAATTGTCGAGAGGTAGCATCAACACAAATTTACGTGCTTTGATGGACTGGGGGTTAGTTCATAAGAAATATCTTCCGGGCGAACGGAAAGACCACTATTATGCTGAAAAGGATATGTGGACCATATTTCGCCAAATATTGATTCATAGGAAACAGAAGGAATTAAAACCCCTGCTTGAGACCTTGCAAACCTTCAGTGAAATAGAAGATGATAGCCAGGAAGCCCAGGAATTTACTAAGGTTGTTCGCGACTTAAGGGACATCACCTATAAATCAGATATTGTGCTAGATAATATTGCTCATTCCGATGAGAACTGGTTTGAAAGCCCGCTCTTTCAAATGTTGAAATAACTTTTTTATTATTTTTTGGGCGTGTCCCCGCTTGCAGCGCGGTCGCTACGTTTCAGGACTCGCTACTCGCTCGGCTCCAGGTCCGTATAATTAGAACTATATATTATTCCACAAAAAATAGATTTTTTCAGCATATCCTTTAAAATAGACCGTTGGACCTGGATCTTCGGCCCGCCACAGTCGGTCCTCATCCCTCCACATCGCTCACGCAATTTTTCATTCATTAAAAATCGTTTCTTTAATTCTATCCAATGGGATGTCATAATAAGCTGCTCTTAATTTAGAGTAGCTTACTAATAACCTCATAAAGTGAAATGAATTTAATAGGTGCTTTAGCCATTCTTCTGCGCCAGTGCTGTGGAGTGGGTAGGCGCCTGTCGGCGGCTAGTCCGCAACTCGTTGGGGACCGAGTGAGGCGGGCGGAGTCCCGAGGGTCGCCGCAGGCGATCTCGAGGACGGAGAACGGGGCACCGAACGAGCCCCGCAACATAACGGCTCGCTTCGATAACTAGCGAAGCGAGGGCGCCCTAAGAGCCCAAATGAGAATAATTCAAGATCTACCAATTTGTTGAAAACTACCTGTCCTATAGGTTTGGATAATTCGGCTGGCTGGAGTATTTTCGGAAGCAAACTACGGTGTATGAATATTCGTCCATTTGCTGCCATAATCCCAAATGAGAAACTGATTAGTTCTCCGGATTCTTTTTTTAATAATGTAAAGTACAATTACACCAAGTATGTGCGTAATGGGTTCTTTCGGAAAACGGAGCGGGAGGCTTTTTACGTGTACCAAATCAAGCGGGAAGGACAGCGTCATTTGGGCCTGTTGGTAACCATAGATTTGGAGGATTATATCAAGGGGCAGATCAAGGTGCATGAACACACACTGGCAGCTAAGGAGCAAAAAACAACTGATCTGATCATGGAGCGGGAAGCGATGATCAAGCCGGTGCTACTGGGATATCCGGCCCGGGAAGAAATCGAAGATCTGCTCTGGACCATCAAAAAGCGGGAGAAACCTTTTTATAAGTTTGATTTAGAGGATGGGGCACTAAAACATAAACTTTATCGGGTGGTAGATCCGGATGAGATTGCGCAATTTCAGAAACTTTTTCGGGATGTCGAGGCCCTGTATATCGCAGACGGCCATCACCGGACATCGACTTCGGCCAATTTATATCAGATGCAGGCAAAAGAACAGGAAGGCTATGACTTGCAGTGGTTACATGCGGGTATTTTTGCTTTTGAGCACCTGGAGATTAGCGATTATAACCGAGTGGTGAACGCTTTAGAAAATATGGATGCCGCCGAGTTTGTGGTGCGCTTATCGAAATATTTTGAAATGGAGGTGCTACCGGAAGCCGCTAAGCCTGAGGAAAAGTTTACTATTCACATGTTTTTGAATGATCACTGGTACCGGCTGAAATGGCGTGATTCCTATACCCGGACAGAAGATAAAGATGAGGTTTTATTGGATGCCGCCTTATTTGACACCTATGTGTTGGGTAAGATTATCGGTATAGAGGATGTGCGAAATGATGATCGGGTAGCGTATGTCCAGGGGCCGAAGGGATTAGAGGGTGTGGTCAAAAAAACGCGAAAATCAGATGATCAGGTAGGGTTTTGTCTGCCGCGAGTATGTACAGAAGAATTTATTTCGGTTTCAGATGCCAAAAAGACACTTCCCCCGAAGAGTACTTGGTTTGAGCCTCGATTGAAAAATGGACTTGTCGTGCAGGGCTTGACGGATTTTCGGCCGGAATAAAGGGAGAAGGGGACCGAAGACTACTTTGCTTATCAGCTTTGTCGTCCATAAAGAACCACTAGCAGATAGCCATTAGCCGTTAGCCTTAGCTTTTTTAGATGCGGCCATAATTGATGACTTCTGGCATTAATTTTGATTATTGGCAGATCATCAGAATTCGCCACTTATTTCTTACTTTTTGACCAAAAAACATGAGAAATTTTCGAGAAATTCGAGTTTGGAAGTCAGGTATTGAACTAACAAAAGATATTTATAAGATCTCACAAAAACTTCCAGAGTCAGAAAAGTATGGTCTTTGCTCTCAAATGCAGAGATCAGGAGTTTCAATACCGTCAAACATCGCCGAAGGGGCCTCACGGTCATCGGAAAAAGACTTTTGTCGGTTCTTAGAGATAGCTTTAGGTTCTGCTTTTGAGGTGGAAACCCAGGTAATTATAGGGAAAGAACTTAACTTTCTTCCAGACGCAGATTATAAAGCAATATTATCAGAATTACATTCCATACAAAAACAAATTAACTCATTAATTTCAGTAATACGAAAGAGCCAATAGCTAATAGCCATTAGCCAATAGCCAAAAGTCACCCACCTCAGCTGTTTCAGATGTCGAAGGCCTGAAGCTACTCCTCCTCCTCTTCTCCAGAGCGCATTTCAATTACAAAACTATTGTAGCCTTCCCCTGGATAAATATAAATCTCGTGTTGATTGGCCATCTCGAGAAGAGCTAAAAATGTAACAATGGCATGGATTCGGTTTTCGCAGACCTCAAATAAGATGTCAAAGTCTGCTCGCCCTCTTCTTTTTAAGACTTGATGGATCCGCTGACTTTGATCTTTGACATTGTATTGATATCGAAGGACAGTGTGAACTTGCTTTATTTTTTTGTATTTCCACTCCTCCATCAAACGATCAAACGCATTCATCAAGCGATAAAGACTGAGGGATTCAAGCTCGGCATCTTCCAGAGCAGAGTCAGCTAATGATTCCAACTCATTTTTTATATTCCCTCTTTCTAATTGTTTCCGCCTTTCAACTTCTTTGTATTTGAAGGCCTCCAAGGTGGCTTTATACTTTTTATATTCCAGCAAGCGCTGGACGAGTTCTTCGCGGGGATCGATTTCCTCGCCACTTTCATCAAATTCTCTGCGAGGAAGTAACATTTTGGCTTTGATTCGCATCAAAGAAGCAGCTACCCATATGAATTCACTGGCGAGGTCTACATTGAGTGCTTCCATTTCGCGAATGTAACTCAAGAAATCATTGGTGATTTTTGCAATAGGGATGTCGTAAATATCCAGCTCGTCGCGCTGAATAAAAAATAGAAGAAGATCAAATGGACCTTCAAATTGGTCGAGCTGAATGCGATATGTCATAACGAACAACAAATTTAAGAAGTATTGCGACTTTTCTTATCTTCCTAAAATGAAAACCCAAGGAACTTTGTATTTGCTGCCTATGCCGCTGGGCTCAGACTGGGAGAAAAGTCTGTCATTGGCTGCCATGGAATTATATAAAAAGCTAAACTATTTCGTCTCTGAGTATCCTAGGACCTCTAGGCGTTTTATGACCCAGTTCCGAGATGTACACCCTTTAACTTTTGAAGAGTTAAATAAACGGACACCGGATCGAGCACTTCAGCCCTGGCTAAATCGCTTAAAAAATGGAGATGATATTGGATATATGTCGGAGGCCGGAATGCCCTGTATTGCAGATCCCGGAAAGCGTTTAGTCAGAGCTGCTCATCGAGCCAATATTAAGGTGGTCACCCTATCCGGTCCATCCTCCATTTTGCTGGCATTAGTGGGGTCTGGCCTGAATGGTCAAAACTTCCAGTTTCATGGCTACCTTTCACCCAAGAAACCCATTCGAGAGAAGGAGTTGAGAGCGCTCGCGCAGACTGCTGAGCGCACGGGAGCCACGCAGATTTTTATGGAAACCCCTTATCGGAATGAAGCTGTTTTGGAAAGTGCATTTTCAGTGCTACCCCCCAAACTCCTTTTTTGCATAGCGGCAAATCTGACGCAAAGCGACGAATTCATTAAAACCAAGACCGTGAAAGATTGGGGAAAAGCAAAGCGGAAGAATCTGCACAAAATTCCTGCAATATTCTGTTTGGGTTATGATTAATGAAGATACAGATGAACAATTTCTCTTGCTACCAATTAAATGAGTAAACATACTATGGAAAAGAAAGTAGCATATATTACTGGAGGGACAAAGGGCATTGGTTTAGGTGTTGTTCAGGCTTTACTCGAAAAAGGATATCGAGTTGCATACAGCGGCCGGTCTGAGAAAACGGTAAATGCAGCGGCAGATGAGATCGATTCTTCATATGAAGGTCAGTATATGGGGATTGTCTCCAATGTCATTCGCGAAGAAGATGAATCCCGCGCCGTCAAAAAGATAATGGACGAATGGGGCCAATTAGATGTTGTTCTAGCAAATGCTGGTGTAGGACATTTTGCTCCTATAGATGAGATGAAGACAGAGGACTGGAAGAAAGTGATAGACACAAATCTAAACGGAGTCTTTCACACCATTAAATCAGCAGTGGAGCCCTTAAAAAGATCAAAGGGTTATTTTATGACTTTAGCTTCTTTAGCCGGAACGAACTTTTTTGAAAGTGGAGCTGCCTACAATGCGAGTAAATTTGGTGTAGTCGGCTTTACACAGGCCGTTATGTTAGACCTGAGAAAATACGGAATAAAAACGACGACTATTATGCCGGGATCTGTTGCTACTCATTTTAATGGTCACACACCTAATCCTGACGACTTCTGGAAGATTCAGCCGGAAGACATTGGTCTTATGGTCGTTCAATTGCTAGAAATGGATCACCGTACTTTGCCAAGTAAAGTCGAAGTTCGTCCTACCCAGCCACCTAGCGCACGTTAGTATGAATCTAAAATGGACAGCCACCGGGGATAGAAAAGACGACTCCATAGATAATATTCCATCACTACTGAATAGCTTAATAGGGCCGAGACCTGTCGTGCTTATTGGTACACAGTCAGATGGTGACGGAAATAATTTAGCAATTTTTAATACTTTTCAACCACTTGGCTCTAGTCCGCCTATTTTCTCCGTTTTGATTCGTCCTTTGGATCAGAGTCGTCACACTTATGAGAACATGAAGACTCAAAAAGAGTGGACTGTGAATTTTATTCGTCCAGAGTGGGTGAAGGCTGCCCATCAAACAAGTCGACACCTCCCTAAAAAAGAGAGTGAGTTTGACAGTGAGGTCTTGATGCATGAAGCGAAGGTTGGTATTTCTGCACCTTTTGTAAAAGAAGCACCCATTCAAATGCACTTTACCTGGTTGAGAGAAATAGCCATCCCAGAGAATGGAACACGGTTAGTTTTGGGGCAACTGCGTCAATTGTGGACCAAAATAGATTTAGATTTAGATCAGCGTTTAGATTTTGAAAAATTTCCAGTTTTATCGAGTTGGGGATTAAGTCACTACACCCATGGTAAAGAGGTCACTGCTATTTAATGCTCTTATTTTTTAAATTACCTCTCCTATAAAGCAGGTATACAATTATTCATAGTTGGGAAAGCCAAAAAATCTATATACTTTTATATAACAAATGGACCTTGCGTGAAACAGCTTGCGAATTCTATTATAAAGCAATATTTAAAGTTTAGATTTCGGCGAATCCGTCGGATGCGCACAGATCCCTATGCTATGCAAGATCAGTGGTTGAAGAAGTTGCTTCAAATGGGCAAGAATACTGAATATGGCAAGAAGTGGGGATTTCGCAACATAAATAATTATGGTCAATTTGCCAGTCAGGTTCCTGTTGTATCGTATGAGGACTTGCAAGGCAATATCGATCGAATGATGCGCGGTGAGAAGGATGTATTGTGGCCGGGTTATGTAAAATGGTACGCAAAATCCTCAGGAACTACCGGGCACCGTTCGAAATACATCCCTGTTCCTTCACACAATTTGCGCCAGTGTCATATTCAGGGTAGTTGGGACTCAATGTCTACTCTTTATCACCATATACCCAACATGGAGGCTTTTGCAAAAAAAAGCCTAATTATGGGAGGGAGTCTAGAAACTTTTGATCCATTCCCTCGCACTCGAATCGGAGATGTTTCGGCCGTTATGATACAACGAATGCCGTTTATCGGGCGCCCATTTTATACACCCGATTTTGAGACTGCACTTCTAAGCGATTGGGAAGAAAAAATTGAACGCATGGCAAAGATCACTCCAAAGGAGGACTTGGTCATGTTAGGCGGCGTGCCCACTTGGACAATAGTGTTATTCGATCGAATCTTAGAGCTAACGGGTAAGGACCATATGTTGGAGGTATGGCCGAATGCAAAGGCTTACCTTCACGGAGGTGTTGGGTTTGCTCCCTATCAGACACAATTTGAAAAATATTTACCATCGGATGAATTTACCTATCAGGAGGTGTATAATGCCTCAGAAGGCTTTATTGGTTTGCAGGACAGCCAAGATATTAAAGCCCTTCTGCTGCTGACCGATAACGGAATGTTTTTTGAGTTTGAAGATATGGCGTCTGGAAATGTAGTTCCTCTATCAGGGGTTGAACCTGAAGTGAATTATTCATTAATCATGTCCTCGAATGCTGGCTTATGGCGTTATCGAATTGGCGATACCGTACAGTTTGTCTCTACACGACCTCACCGTTTTATCATTACAGGACGTACAAAACAATTTATCAATGCTTTCGGGGAGGAAGTGATGGTAGCTAATACAGATGAGGCTTTAGCTAGAACAGCCAAAGCTTTTGGGGTAGTAGCCGACGAATATAGTGTAGCTCCGATTTATATGCAGAATCGAGATAAAGGGGGGCATGAATGGATTATTGAGTTTCAAAAATCGCCGGAAAATACTGAAGATTTTGCTCAACAATTGGATAAGAATCTACGAGCACTAAATAGTGATTATGATGCCAAACGCAGTTACGATTTGGCTTTGAATCAACTCAAATTACACGCTGCTCCACCGGGAACCTTTCACGGGTGGATGAAGTCCAGGGGTAAGTTTGGAGGACAAAACAAAGTGCCGCGTCTATCTAATGATCGCCGTTATATTGATCAAATTTTACAGCACGTCCATAAACAAACCTCCTGATTATGAAGGAGCTCTTTCCCCTTTCAGAGGCTGAAAAGCAAGATGTCCCCATTGTTGATTGGATTGCCAATAGAGTAGCCGAATTATTAGATCGGGATCCAGAGTTACTTTTCAGTTATTTGTATCGTTTGGATGTTCCGGAGTCTAAAGTTGATGAAATAATCAAGAACGGCGGTCAAAAAGTTTCCATACTCCTCGCTAAGCTGATTTTACAACGACAAAAACAGCGGCAAGAAACCAAAAAAAGTATTGATGTTCCAAAGGATATTGATACTTTGGGGATGGAATGGTAAGAGTAGTTAAATTCAAAAATTCACTAAACTCAAAGTGCTTCTCATGCTATTTGTTATGGGATCAAGGATTTGTTTATTTCCCACTATCACATACTTGAGAGATCACCTAAGCAAAGAAAGTATCCTGAGCAAGTTTAATGGAAATGGTATGGCATTCGAATTACTACCTCTTGCGGATGCGGGGTATAGCCGCTGGCAGACGTGCTAGCATTTCGTTATTGATCTGTTGCGATGAATTTGAGAATGAACCTACTGTTATTTTGTTATTCCTTTGCTTTCCGATGAGGACCACTTCATCATTAGTTTCTACTTGCTTAAAGTGAGTGATGTCCACCATAAAGAGATTCATATTTATCAATCCCACAATGGGAGCTTTTCGGCCCCGAATAAGTACAAAGCCTTTATTGGACAAAGATCGCGAATAGCCATTTCCATAACCCAGCGGAAGTACAGCTATAGTCATATCTCTGTAGGCCTGGTATGCCGTTCCATATCCAATGAATTCCCCCTTTTTTACCTTTTTAATCTCCATGACATTGGTTTTCCAGGTCAGGACGCGCTTTAATGGGCTATCCTTTCGTTTATCCGTCTCTTGGAGATGGTGATAATAGATTTCCGGACTCGGCCAAAACCCGTATTGGGTTACTCCGATTCGAACCATGTCGTGGAGCGTCTCCGGCCAGGCCAGAGCAGCGGCAGAGCAAGCCAGGTGAAAGTAATCCGGCTGCATTTTTGCACGTAAAAATTGCTTTTTTATACGGTCAAATTCTTTAATTTGACGATCCAGACGAAAGCGGTTAGCAAACGATTCCGCGCCACCCAGATGAGAACACACACCTTTTAAAATGAAAGACTCGGGATGATTCTTTAAAAATCGAATTGATTTTTTAATATCCTCGGTATTCATCCCCGTTCGATTCGTCCCTGTTTCTACTTCAATGTGCACTCTCGCGGGGCGCCCGTGTTCTTTTGCAAAGTCAAGGATGACCGGTAATCGATCATAGTTGAAGACATAAATCTCAATATCGTTCTCTATAATCCAAGGAAGATCATGTCGATAAAAGATACCCATGATCATGATATCAGAGCTAGGCTTACAAATCGATTTAACTTCTTCTGCCTCAAAACAAGATGAAACTGCAAAATGGTCAATTCCACATGCCTCTGCCATGGGAACATACGTCTCAATTCCGTGGCCATAAGCATTGGCTTTGACAACGGCTGAAATTTTACGTTCAGGCCCGATTTTTTTGCGAATGAAATTAAAATTCGTTTTAAGAGCCGACTTGCTCAACTCAATAAAAGAGACGTGTCTATGCATAATTAAATCTTAAGTCCAAATATATTTTTTACCCCAGCTATCTTTAGCCATATCGATCACCGGTTCGATGACTACGCGCGGCACTTTTTGTTTTCGTTCCTCTATACCAGTTCGGTGGAAGTGTATGGCATATGAGCGAGCAACAAATTGCTCAAAGCGTAATGATGATTCGCCTGCTTTTTCTCCGTAACCAAAAACGGTCGGGCGGACGCCCTGACCCCAGTTTTGTCGACCTTCATTATTGGGGTTTAAAAAGTAAACACGAATTTCACCCTCTGGACCCGGGGCTACCCGAAGTATGGAAACGGCGTGGAAACCCAGCATTTCACCGCGAGAGTTCGTGATGAACAAGCCCGTAGGAACCGGGTAAATAATTTGTTTTCCGTCGTTGTATGTAGGATGAAAAGCGGCGTAAAATGTTTTAACAAATTCTTGAAACTGATGAATGGATTGAGTAAGATAATTATAGGCAGAGGAAAAACCATTGGGTATCCAGTGACCATAAAAAGCAGGGTTCACCCATTTATGTGGATCCTCACCTCGATACGAGGCGCGTTTCATCATCTCGTTATATATTTTATCCAAATGTGGAACGAGAACAACGGATACCGGATCTAAGGTTCCATCAAATTTTGTCGCTAAACCCTTTAATAGAAGGTCCGACTCGAGTACATCACCTTCAAAACGAAATCGAAGGTTATTTTCTACAGATGCGGTTATAATGAGATTTATCAACTTCTCAGGTGAAAACTGACTCCATAAGCTTAATCCTCTTGCTGACTGGCAGGTTGGATTCATACCTTGACCTACTCCAAGTGGATTTCCTAACAAGTTAAGTGTACCACCGATTAGCATATTATGGGAATCGGCTTCACTACCTTCTGTTCGACTATGCGCTATATGCCGCTGAACCCTGGGATTCAAGCGAACATTGATGAGATGCCGCAGTGCTTGTAACACTGAAGAAGAAGTGAAAAGCCCCTTTTTTAGCACGTTGGATAACCCTAAAATTCCCTGAGCATAATAAACCGTGCTATGATCTTGGACAAAAGTTTTGACAAATTCCCAATGTCTATTTAATTCGATCGAACCATATTCACTTAAACCTAAAGAAATGGCCGTCAATGGACGGTTGTCTGTTTCAACAAGATATTGAAGCAGAACGACATGTGCCTTTGCTACAAGACCTGTATTGGTCATTGTTTGAGCCAGTGCCTGACATTCATTTTTTAAGGTCTTTTCATCAGTTTCAGAAATAAAAATTTTGTATTCAAGAAGAGATAAATCTCGACTCTTCTCAGTAGGCCCATGTATAGCATCGCTGAACTCTTGTAAGGCAATATCTGCTTCCCGGCTTAAATCAAACTGAAAATATTCTTGAGCTAATCGAATCAAACTTCTAATTGGCTCAGTAAAAATGGGTCTTTGATGGGCAACAAGTTGTAACTCTTCAGCTATACCATCTTTGACACCGTCAATTTCGACATGTTGAATGATAAATTCAAAAACGTTACGGATCTTTTTAAGCTCTCCTTTAGAAAACTCTACACGGTCGGATTCATTCAAGCCGCCGAACACAAGTTGTAAATTTAATACTATGACTTCTTCTAGAAAAGCTTCAGCTTCTATGGAATTCATCTCATCACTTCTCACCCTGCCTTCAGCGATCGCTAGCATGCGCAATTCGCTGAGCAACTCAAAGTTAGAAGTTGGAGTGCCTGCCTTAAGGGTCCCACCTACCAGCCGAGGTATAAGGCTGGTGGGATTTGCCCAGATTGACTCTTTAAAAAGCCCGGCATCTACAATTTTGGGCATCAGCTCATATATTTTTTCTACACCCTGAGCATTGTGAAGGTATTTGTCTGCTTGACTTAGAAAGCGATAGGTCTTTTCTTCGCGCACTAAGTCTCCTGACGACTTAAGGTCATTTAAGGACTCTTCAAGCCGTTCTAATAGTAATTCTGTATTATTCAAATAGTTTTTTTTAATTATATTGTTCTAGACGTAAAAGTTGACATCTTGATAATGCTCAAGTAGTTCTCGCATGCGTTCAGTGTCTTCTCCAACAAAGTTGACAGTCCCAAAATGATTTCCAAATCCTTCTCTGGTATCCACTTTTTGATTACCGATTGGTGGGACGAGATTGTGATCTTTAAAATACTCTTCCTCCATCAACTCTTCTGGAATTTCCAGTTTTGTGATTTCTCCCCTTTGTGGAAAAACCATAACATTACCTACACGCTTTTTAGGGAATTCTGAAGGGAATATCTCCTTAACTTCTTCAGTTGTTAACGAAGGATCATGGATTTGAACAAATGCGGCTAAAGCATCAAAACCATAGGCCTCAGAAACCAATTCTAATATGTGACCGCCCGGGATTCTACAAGCCACTTCTCCAAAGAACAGCTCATCCTCCTCTGTAAGGAACCATTCGGGATGAATCATACCGTATTCAATGCCAAACCCTTTGACAAGTTTGTTTATTTCACCAATGATTTTATCTCGCTTGGATTCAAGTTTTGGACCTGCTGGTACATAATTAGAATACCCAAGTTTTACATATTCTGTTATATTCATAAAGACAACCTCACCACCATGAATGTATGCCTCACATGAGAATTCTTGCCCATCGAGGTGACTCTCAATCATACATGGGAAATCACCGTCCTTTGCTTTAGTATCAATATCATCGTGTGATCGGATAAACCTGTGACCAATAGTCCCCGCAGCACTAAAAGGTTTCATATGTGCCCAGGCATCTTCTTCTCCGGGTAACTGAAGGTTAGTTGCATTCATTCGCTTTAAAAAGCGGTGCGCATCTTCTTTGTTTGAAATGACTTCAAAATATCCAACGCGAAGACCATACAATAATGCCTTACGCTTCATCATAGCTTTGTCTCTAAATAAATAGGCACGATTGAGTACTCTGGGGTCATTTCTAAACATGCTGTTTAATGCACCAGCCCATTCCACTGTTTCCTCAAATAAAGGGACTGCAACATCAACACCAAAAGGCGCCAATTTTTCGGATAATAACAATGCATTTGATTGGTCACTCCACGTTTTTAGATCGTAACCTACAAATGGGATATCGTGCTCATTTGCGTAGCTTTCAAAATCTGGAAAGGAAACGACAACAAATGGTAGTCCCTTTTTCTTAACTGATTCTATTACGGGTAGACTCCAACCGATTAGTGCAAAACATTTAGCCATAAAAAGTATTTTATTTCGTTTGTATTATTATACAGTAACTAGGACTGAAAACCAAATATTTAGCGTTTAAATTAGGTTTAACTTAAGTTTGACTCTGTATTGATAAAGAAAAAGCTCAAAATCCAAAAATAATTAGTCTGCGCACCGCACACATAATGCACTTTCGGGAGAAACTAAAATTCGTCCGGCTGGTATTTTTTGTCCGCAGCGTTTGCATAGTCCAAAATCGTCATCATCAAGGTGCTTAAGGGCATATTCAAGTAGGTGAAGTTGCCCTCTTGCATTTTCCAAAGCTGTTTCAACGATACTCTTATTGTTGATAGCATCCATCCGGGATACTCTTCCTATGGAAACGTCAGGTGTGACAGGACCTGACATATCTTCGAAAGACAAGATTTTCTTTTTTGTTTTCTCAATTTTTAATTTGAGCTTCTCTTTCACCTCTTTTTTATCCATTTACTTAGGAGAATTAAATTTTTAAATAGCAGTCTTATTTTAAGAGGGATGCTGAAAAAAAAGAGCCGTTCTGTGTAGAACGACTCTTTAAATAGTCGGGGCGACTGGACTTGAACCAGCGACCCCACGCCCCCCAGACGTGTACTCTACCGGACTGAGCTACGCCCCGAAACTGTGGAGGATAACGGATTCGAACCGATGACCTCTACACTGCCAGTGTAGCGCTCTAGCCAACTGAGCTAATCCCCCTTGAAGTGGGACATACTGGACTCGAACCAGTGACCCCTAGCTTGTCGAGCTAGTGCTCTAAACCAACTGAGCTAATATCCCAAAATGAGGATGACAAAAGTAATAATTTTTTTATCTTTCGTATAAAATTTGTTTTGAGAATTATCTTCTGCATTTCTTTGGCTTATATTGTCAAGAATTAAATAGGTTTAACTATGAAGCGTTTTCTACTAATCGGTTTTTTTCTAAGTTTTGTGAGTTTGGTTTTAGTTGGGCAGCCAATGAATAATACCTGTGTCGATGCAAGTGAATTGACCGACCTCGATGGCAATTGTTCTGTCCATCCTTTCTCTAATGCGACCTTTCAACTCCGAAACGGAAGCTGTGCTCCGGTTTTTGCAAGAAATGTGTGGTTTCGTTTTACGGCCCAAGGTACAGATATTGATTTGTCTGTAGTCACTCAAAATGGCCCAGAAGCTTTCATCACGATTTATGAAATGGAACCGCCAGTATGCTCTCCCAATACATCCTTTGAACTCGCTTGCGATACAAATGAATTAGCAGAAGCGAATATTTTAGAAGTTGGAGAGGAGTATCATATTAATGTTTCATTTCCAGTCAATTATCAGGGATCTTTCACTCTTTGTATAAACAACCCCTTAATTAATGTTGATCCTCCGAATGACTATAGATGTTTCCCGGATTTGGTTTCATTCGACGAATGCGTCTCCGGCACGACCGTTGATGCGACCTTTGATTTAAATAACACTTTTTGCCCATTTGCTGACATTCATTCGGTTTGGTATGAAGGCCGATTAAGCAGTGGTAAAAATAGCCTGGATATAGAACTGAGTAATGTGGAATTTGCTTCGGATGTTGCTATTGTAATTGGAACATTTCTCAATGATGATTGTATTCAAACCTTTAATGAAATCGATGGATTTTGTTTTGATTCAGCAGGTACGGGTACTGTGAATGGATTGACGCCTGGACAACCATATTTTCTTATGGTGAGTCATCCGGAAGGCAATGCTCAGGAATTTGAGCTCTGCTTTACTGAAAATGGGCCGTCAGGTGGATGCGCGGTGAATGACTTGTGTTCAGCCCCTGAAATTATCGATATCCGAACAGATGAAGGAGAAGTATGTGTGCCAGGCTGTAATAGACTGGCTAGTTTTGGCCCCACTAATTTTGGACCTAATTGTTACTTTTTAGGGTCACCAACGGTATGGTATCAAATCACAACAGATGAAATCTCTGGATTTCTCCGCGTAAAAGTTACAAGTGACACTTTGCGCTTTCCAAAGGTAGCTATATTTGGAGGTAATGATTGTAGTCAATTGGATACGATTCGTTGCGAGCGAGGTAATAATAGACAATTGGAGTTTTTTATGCAGGTTGACCCTAACACAACCTACAGGTTAGCTGTCACAGATATTTCGCAGGATCAAGGAGCTTTCGATTTATGCACAGAATTAATATCAGATCCACAAGAATGTAATCAGGAAGATACTTTATACGCTATTTCTACGTCTTTTGGCTCTCCTCTCGAAGGCCCTTATCAACCCGGTGAAAGCGTAACCTTCCGCTATGAGTTAAAGCAATGGAACAAGGATAACTGTAACCGCATTTCAGCAATATGTCCCACTTTTGGTCCAGGATGGGATCCATCTTCATTCGATGATGAGCGAGCGCCATCTATTATTGAAGAGCCTCGACCTGTATCTCAGGGGCAGTGGAACTGGTTCCCTAGAGGCACAGTGAGATATAATTATGATAATCCTAATAAAGGCTATCTGAAAGGTAGCCCTATCACTGCAGGCTGGCTTTTTGTCAGTAGCTCAGCTCCTCCTAATAATCCTGAAAACAGTACCGGTGATGGTTCTACCTGTGTTAACGATACCATGGATACATGGACCGCATCCTTTACTGTTCAGGCCTTTAGTAGCCAAGACTGTCCTGACGGAACAATGGTTCCGGCTGACGTTGGTGTTATTACTTTTGGAGACGGGGAAGTAGCAGCTGGAGAATTTCGAGGCTGTGAATTAGATGAGCCACTAAATCTAAACACGAGGGTTTTTTGTTGTACGCCGGCTAATTTTTCAATATCGCCCACGCTTCGTCGACTTTGTTCAGGTGAGAATGCGTTTATCGACTTTTCAAATCAACCCGCTATAGAAGAGGTTATTTGGAGAGTGACCTCTAGTCAAGGGCTAGTTCGCCCTGTAGATGGAAGAGGACAGGTCTTTAATCAAGATTTATTTCTGATACCAGGAATTCCAGAAGGAGCAGTGACCTTTTCTTTTTTCCCCAGAGATACAGCTGGGTGCGTAGGTGAGCGCGTGGACGTCACCTATGAAGTATTCTTAAATGTAGATGCTGAAGCAGGTCCGGATAGGACAGCCTGTGAAGGAGAACTGATTGAACTAGGAGGTAACCCAACTGGCGGTGGAGGCACAGGTTCAAACTACCAATATGTATGGACCGGACCAACACCTGATATCGCAAACCCTACCATTGCTGTTGAAGAAGGCACGACGGTGTATAGACTTCGCGTGGTTGACCAACTGGCAGGCTGCTCAGCAACGGATACTGTAGTTGTGACAGGACTACCTCAACCTGGATTCCAAATTCTTCCTATACCTGAAGTATGTTCGGGTAGAGAGGGAGAAATTCGCCTTGAATTTTTTGGCGAGCCACCATATAATTGGACCTTGGAAGCGGGTAGCTTTTACGATGAGACATTTAATGGCTTTACACAGGATACTTTTTCATTATCTTATAATCAATTGCAATCTTTTGATGTGACAGCCAGACTTATCTCAGATGACAATTGCGTGGTCAATTTAGTGGCCTCAGAAGAGGCGGTAATCACTCCACCCGTAGAAACAAGTGAAGAAGTAGTCTTGTGTCATGATGAGTCTATTGAGATTGCAGGATTGGTATATGACCGACCTGGAAATTACGAAATCTTTATTCCCAATAGCGACCCTGAGGAATGTAATGAAGTGCTCACCCTCGACTTATCTATATTAAGTGAAATCGTAGTGCAAACTCGAAATATTGGCGATGACGGAACGAATGGTGCTTTTATTAAAGTAGTTATAGCGGGCGGTTTGCCACCCTATGAGTATGAATGGAGTAATGGAGAGACAACTGATAGTATTTTTAATTTGTCATCTGGTGAATATGAATTGACGGTAACAGACGCCAACGATTGTACAGCGGAATTCTCGTTCATGGTAACGGCTGCATCCACCAATGCCCCGAGCTTATCTACTGCGGTAATCTTCCCAAATCCGGTATCCAGTGGTGAATCGATATTCCTTGAACTCGATCAAAAGCAGGCGAAAAAGCTAACTATCGAGTGGGTGGGGGCTGATGGACGTCTTCATAATCGGTCATATCATGAAAACAGAGATCGTATTAAACTGAATTCTCCACCTCGCTCAGGGCTCTATACCGTAAGGATTTTAAATGATAAAGGCCAGATGTTGAATCAGGAAAAAGTTATCGTTTTAGATTAAATATTAACCATGGGACGAGCATTTGAATATAGAAGAGCGGCTAAAGAAAAACGTTGGGCTAAAATGTCTCGGGTCTTTCCAAAATTAGCCCGGGCCATTACTGTTGCTGCTAAAGAAGGGGGAGACGATCCCGAAATGAATGCTGCGCTTCGCGTAGCGATTCAAAACGCAAAGGCAGAAAACATGCCCAAGGATAACATTAAGGCAGCCCTCGACCGGGCCACAGGTAAAGATGCCGCTTCCTATGAAGAAGTTCGTTATGAAGGTAAGGGTCCACATGGCATTTTAATGATTATTGAATGTGCAACAGATAATCCTGTACGCACAATCGCCAATGTAAAGAGCTATTTTAATAAAGCTGGAGGTTCTATTGTTCCCAATGGTTCCTTAGAATTTCTGTTTGATCGAAAGGCTGTATTTGAGGTGGAGCTCACGGATGAATTAAATGTAGAAGACTTAGAGCTAGAACTAATCGATTTTGGACTTGAAGAAATTCAGGAAGATGGAGATACAATGTATCTTTTTGGTGACTATACGGATTTTGGAACTTTAGGGAAGGCTCTGGAGGATCGTGGTTTATCCCCTTTAAAATCTACGCTGGAACGAATCCCCAATACTCCTGTGGACTTTTCCGACGATCAATCTGAAGATATTGAAAACTTGCTAGATAAATTGGACGAGGATGAAGATGTGCAGCAAGTATTTACTAACATGGCTTGAATATTTAACTTGTCTTTCCTGGGCATTATTTGTTTTTACAAGTGAAAATAATTGGCTGTTACGTTGAAATTTGTTACTTTCCACAGTCAACAGCGTAAAATATCTATGGAAATAAAGAAAATTAAAGCTGCTCTCGAAAGAGCAGCAGATCCGACCTATCTAGAACAAATGAAATTGCTAGGGGTCAATACAGATCAAGCTATAGGGGTTAGAATGCCCAAATTAAAGTTACTGGCCAAAAATATCGGCAAGGATCACGAAATGGCTTCCCAGTTGTGGAGTTTAGGCCATCATGAAGGTAGAATCTTGGCGGGTCTTGTCGCCGAACCGGATAAAATGGCGCGCGAGGAAGCAGATCAGTGGGTGGAAAACCTTCAATCATGGGATGAGGTGGATCAGCTTTGTGGCTATTTATTCCAAAAGTTGCCCTATGTGGAAGAGTTGATAGCTGACTGGATCAATCACGACCAAGCTTTTGTTAAACGAGCGGGTTTCGTGCTGATCGTTGCCACATGTATTCATCACAAAAAGAAAGAAGATGATCATTTTCGTCAGTATTTTGATGTGATTGAAGAGCATTCTACTGATGAGCGTAATTACGTCAAAAGATCTGTGAATTGGGCGCTACGGCAAATTGGAAAACGCACCATTCACCTCAATAAAGATGCCATCAAACTGGCAAAGAAATTGACTAGAAAACGAAACGATGCAGCCAACTGGATCGGAAAAAATGCACTAAAGGAATTGCAGAGTGAAGAGGTTCAGGAGCGCTTAAACAAGAAAGAAGAGAAACGCCTAAAAAAGCTAGAGAAGAAAGAGCAAAAAGAAAAAGCCAAAAAAGAGGCTGAAAAAAAGAAGGCGGCTAAGAAAGCTAAACAAGCCAAGAAAAAGTCGGAAAAGAAGAAGAAGACTAAGAAAAATACAAAAGCTACTGCTGCCAAAAAGAAAAAGTAATAAGCTACGGCCGAACTAAGCGATAACTCCACAATTGCTGAAAGGGACTCAAAGCAACGGATGTAGCTAGTTAGGCATTTCAAAAACCTGTTTGGGGCGATCAATTCGGATGGTAGGAATCTTATCGAAGTCTTGAACTTTACCTTCTATACATATTTTTTTCTCTGACCATTCATTTGAAGGGTCGTATGGGAAGTTTACCATTTTACTTTTTGGGATATATGCCGAAAATACGTGGTTCGGAAAGGTCTTATCCAGATTTAACCACAAATTTCCGGAATTGCTTTTACGCATGGAGACTACGGTTCCGCAAATCAGCACTTCCCTGTTTTTACCCATATGAATTTTAGCTTGCGTGGTATTAAAATGCCCGGCGGGCAAGCTTGTCGGCTCCAACGGTAAAACATCAGTCTTTGGAAGGTTAAGCCAAACTTCAACATCTGTTTCCTTTTCTATCTTATTTTGAAGTTGGTCAGATAGATTACTCCCGAAGTTATAGCCTGTAGTCAATTCCAATTCACGGATAGAAAATGCATATTCGTTAATGGGTCTTGATATTTGTCGATTTGGCATTAAAAATCCGATTCCTCTTTGATTTTTCATATCTACAACTACCTTAAAATACTGCTCAGGTATAGAAAGACTTTGCCTAGCTCTAGGGACTGTAGGAAGGCTGTCGTGCAGTATGGGGCCGGTAACTACATACAGTTGAGTCTCGGGATGATCATAAACATAAGATCTGATCAGGCTCTCTAGTTCAGCCCAACTCCTTCGGTTAAAATCCGGGCGCTGTGGGCTCATGTTTGAATAGAAGTAACTTTCGGATAAAGCTTTCGCTGACCATCGAAAATCAGCTGAAGGTGCTAAATGGCCTCTGTCGTAGCCAAAGCCATCATATATGTAGCTACTATCCTCTTGCAAATATTTTAAAAAATAGTCAGACTCCTCAGCTGTCCCGGTTAGCACCTTGGGATCCTCTCGAAAATCATTAGTTCTGCCAACGGAACCGGTGCGAATGTCGGGTATAATAATGTGTGCCACCCAACTTGCCTGTTCGTGTTGTTCATTGTAAGATAAGATCATTGCACTGTGCTCAATATAAGATGATCCTGGAAGCCCCCAGCTCTTCAAATCTACTCTTATTTTAGCCAGTTTTACATCTTCTAATTGAGATAAAACATGATTTCTCCGATCTTCGATCTTTTGAAGTTCGGACTGTAAACTATCCACCTTTCTCTCGATAGATTGAGGTGTTTGTCCTATTAAAGATTTTGTAAGAAGTACTAGCCAAGTAAGAAAAAAGATGTAGCGCAATGTCATAAAGATTAATTTTATCGTTTCAAATGTAAATAATTTATAGATTGTTAGATACATAAAAATGGAAACTCCATGAATTCAGCTTATAGCTCTAAAATCCACTTGCGATGGTCAGATTTAGACCCTAACGTTCACGTACGACATTCGGTTTATTACGACTGGGGTGCTCAAGCCCGGATGGAAATCCTTATGAAGATAGGGCTATCACCCCAGGCACTGAGCAGCAGGGGAGTGGGTGTCATTCTAATGGAGGAATCCTGCAAGTTTCGTCGGGAAATAAAATATGGTGACCAAATCACCATGCTTTCAAACTGGCAACCCGAAGGTCCAAATGGTGAGGATCATTTATTTTCCTTTGTTCATCGCATACATAAAGGCCAAGATACTTTCTGCGCTGAAATAAATATTTTAGGGGGTTGGATCGATTTAAAAAAGAGAAAATTATGTGGACCTCCTGAGGATCTGAAACAACTCATAGATCGAGGGATGACATAAAAAAAAGCGCCTTGCAAAACAAGGCGCTTTTTTTATTTAGTGAATAAGGAATTACCCTTTTCTTTATTTCTCAGCTGCTAGCTCAAAAAATTCATCGAGCTTAGGCATGATAATAATCTCTGTACGTCGGTTTTCCTGACGACCTTCACGTGTTTCGTTTGACGTTTTAGGCGCATACTCTCCGCGTCCACCAGCTGTCAATCTTGCAGCATCAACTTCATACTTGTCTGTTAAGCGTCTAACTACAGAAGTTGCACGCTTTACAGATAGGTCCCAGTTGTCTTTGATGCAGTCTGTTTGCATAGGTACGTTATCCGTATGACCTTCAACTAAGATATCTAAGCCGTTGTGGTCTTTCAATACCTTAGCTACTTTTGATAGTACATTCTCAGCATTAGGCTTGATGACTGTACTTGCTGTGTTAAACAACATCTTGTCAGATAACGAGACATAAACGACACCTTTCTTCACTTCAATATTTACATCTTCATCGTTTACATCAGACAAGGAACGCTTTAGATTCATAACTAACGCCATGTTCATAGAATCTCGCGACTGGATCTTAGAAGTCAAATCTTCAATTCTATCACTTTGCTTATTGATAGCATCCAAAGATCGCTTAATACTTTCAGCTCCTTCCTTATTGACAATTGATAAGTCGGCTAAACGATCAAGTAAGTTTGTATTCGTCTTTTTTAAGTAGTCTAAGTCTTCCTGCAGGCTTTCAACTTTATCTTTAGAAGATGCCAATTCGCTCTCAGCCTCAGATAGCTTATTACTGGTCATTTCTGCTTTTTCATCACAATCATCCAACGCTTTGCGAGCTTTTTCAAGCTCCATTTGAGCCTGGTCATAGGATGCTTCTAAGTCATTGAATTTTTTCTTTCCTACACAAGAGGCAAGCATACTAAATGTGAAAAGAGTGATAAACAGTTTAGCTGTATTCATATCCGTTTTGATTTATGGTTTCTTATTTGTGCAAAGGTAATATAAATTGAATGAATTCTTATATTATTTCCGGTAAAATGCTGATATAAATGGCTTCTAGCATGCCTTACTGTTAATTTTAGTATAAAAAATTATGCGTTTCCTAGACGAGGGTATATGTTTGTAGCATAATTATATGAAATGATGTATATTTAATTAAACAGGTAAGCATTCCCATACTTTCAGAGGAGAATCTGAAAATCATTCGTAAAATGAAGTCATTAAGAATAAACGGTGTTAAAATAACACAAAGAATAATATATCTCATGGTGAATCTCAGGTTTTTCCTCCTTCTTAGTAGTTTTTTTTGCACGCTCATCGGCCTGCAAGCTCAAGCCGTTCAGCTTTCTAATCAGGTACGCGGAAGTATAGATGAAGGGATTGAACAGTATTATATATTAGAAGTTGATCTGGATGCGGTTCGCACTCAACTTAAAGATGCACCGCCCTTAGGGAGCGAGGCGCCCGGACGGTTAATTTCACTACCTACAGCAGACGGTGAATTCCACACCTTTGAGCTATGGGAAGCACCGATCATGATGGAAGGGCTGGCGAATCGATTTCCGATGATCAAAAACCTAAAAGGTCGTGCTGTAGACAACCCACTTCTCGGTATCCGTCTGAATTACGGACCCCGCGGACTCTTTGCCGTCATGCACGATAATAAAGACAAAAGCTACATTCAAACACCGGGACTATATGCCGATAAGCATCGCTTGTATTATTCCAAACACACCGTTTCCAATTGGACCTGCGATGTCGACGATAGCAATTTAGTTCCGGGAGGAAAGCCAGCCAGCAGTCCCAAAAGCAATAATTGCACGGTCCTGGGCGACCAGTTATTTACCTACCGTTTGGTGGTAGCTACTACGGGTGAGTTTTGGAATTTGAATGGAGGAAATATAACCGATGTGCTAAATGCTTTAAACAATCGCCTCGCTGATATGCTCATTCCGTACGAACGCGATTTATCGATGACTTTTATGTTGGTGGGCAACAATGATAGAGTGATGTTTGACGATCCAGCTACAGATCCATTCTCAGCCCCTACGAATACCAGCGTTTCTATTAATCAGGCGCAGGCCGTCATTCAGGACAGTTTTAATGTCGCCGATTACGACATCGGCCATGGCTATCATGAAATAACCTGCGGTGTAGGCTGCGGATGGGCTGGATTAGCCGGGACACCGGTGGCATGCAGAGATGGGGATAAAGCTCGAGCCTGGACGTATCAGCCGAATGATATTCCCACAAATACGGTATTTTCCCATGAATTCGGACATCAACTGGGCTGCTTACACACAAATTATGGATGCGGCTCCTCGGGATGTCACCGTGTGGAGCCGGGCATTGGCGCTACCATTATGTCGACGAGTGCAGGTTGTGGGCCTGCTGATGATTATGCGGATCGGGTTGACTTCTTTCACGCTCGTAGCATAGATGCGATTTTGGAGTACACTCAGAATGGAGATTTCAATGATGATCCAAGTTGTAATGTAATTACATTTTCTGGATTTCCATGTGCCACCACATCTCCCACCGGAAACGGCATCCCCACTTCCGACGCTAATCCCAATGCACTAACAGCGCAAGAGCTTACCATACCTAAAAATACGCCCTTCTTCCTCGAAGGGTCCGCCTCCGATCCGGACAGCGACCCCTGGACAGCCAACTGGGTGGACTACAATAGCGATCCGGATATGACGGCCCCACCACAGGATGCAGATGACATCACTACAGCTCCGCTATTCCGCTGGTTTCCACCGAGTACAGATGTGATTCGTTACTTTCCACAACTGAGTAGTATTCTCAATGGCAATACCACTGCCGGAACGGGTGAAGTCCTGCCGTCCGTCGGTCGAACTATGGATTTCCGTTTTATTGTGCGCGATAATTCCATAACGTCATC